>OKVN01000274.1_pt1 | contig 24456 bp, 18 predicted proteins | sample 1606961 | NCBI WGS metagenome assembly OKVN01 (sample SAMN03281020, study PRJEB24777) | human gut metagenome | isolation source: fecal sample PR170 from 1 month old male Malay infant, vaginal delivered... | place: Singapore | collected 2005-12-29 | reverse complement strand
CCTTGTGGTGCGCCTCGTAACGCTGCTTCAGGCCACGCAGAAGCGCGATCGTGTCCTCCACGCTCGGCTCGCCCACGAACACCTGCTGGAAACGACGCTCCAGCGCCGGATCCTTCTCGATGTTCTCGCGGTACTCGTCCAGCGTGGTCGCGCCGATCAGGCGAAGCTCACCGCGCGCCAGCATGGGCTTGAGCATGTTGCCGGCATCCATCGAGCCTTCGGCCGCGCCAGCGCCGACGATCGTATGAATCTCGTCGATGAACGTGATGATCTGGCCGTCGGCGTTCTTGATTTCGTTGAGCACGCTCTTGAGGCGCTCCTCGAACTCGCCACGGTACTTCGAACCGGCAACCATCGACCCCAAATCGAGGCTGATGAGCTTCTTGTTCTGCAGCGTGGTCGGCACATCGCCGGCCACGATACGCTGGGCGAGGCCCTCCACGACGGCGGTCTTGCCGACGCCGGGCTCGCCGATCAGCACCGGGTTGTTCTTGGTGCGGCGGCTCAGGATCTGGATCACACGGCGGATCTCCTGATCACGCCCGATCACCGGGTCGAGCTTACCCTCCTTGGCGCGGGCGGTCAGATCGGTGGAGTACTTCTCCAACGCCTTGTAGCTGCCCTCAGCGTCCGGGCTGGTGACCTTGGCGCCGCCGCGCACGCCGGGGACGGCCTTGCGCAGCGCCGCGGCCGTCACGCCGTTCGCCTTGAGGATGTCCGCGCTCTGGTTCGGCGCGGATGCGGCGATGCCGATGAGCAAGTGCTCGGTGGAGACGTACTCGTCGCCCATCTGCTGCATCTCCTTCTCGGCCTGTGCCAGCGCCGCCGTCAGCTGGCGGCTCGCCTGCGGCTGCGATGTGGTGGACCCGCTCGCCGCCGGCATCTTGACCAGAGCATTGCGCACCGCGGCGCCAATCGCCTGCGGGTTGCCGCCCGCCGCCTGAATCAGTCCCTGAATCACGCCGTTTTCCTGACGCAGCAGCGCATCCATCACGTGCAGTGTCTCGACCTGCGCGTTGCCCGCGGCAGACGCGCTCTGAATCGCATCACCGATGACTTCCTGGGCCATGGTGGTGAACTTCTGTTCCATATCAACCTCCGTATGTCTCATGCGCTTTGGCGGCCGCGGCCCACGACATCCGAACCGCCCCGCACAGCGCTTTCCGTCTGTGTCTGATACGCACAACCGATTCGGCACCCATTCTATTCCCGAAAGTTGAGCGCACGCGACTCAAGTTTTGCACTGATTTTGAAGCGCCAAAACGCAATGTGGATAACTCAAATCCGTGCGACACGCTCTCAAAACTCGCAGACACGAAACCCGAAACCGCCATTTTCCGCCAAAACAGTTCTCGTATCTGCGAGTTTTGAGAGCGGTCATGTTTGAGATCAACGAAGAACCGCCCCGCCGCGACTGTCACGTTCAAAACCACGCGGCGGACGCGCGCGAAAGACATCATTCTCCGCGTATGGCCCAATACGGACGCCTCGGGCGCAACCATCGAGGTGCATGGGCTCCTATGCACCTCCCCCGAGGCGCTGTTCGCCCAAATGGCCAAAGAGCTGTCCCTCGAAGACCTCATAGAATTCGGCGACTCGCTGGTATGCCGCGACCCCGCACGCAGACGGACCACTCTGGCCGAACTCAGAGAATTCATCCACTCATGCGACTCGTTCCAAGGGCAAAAACAATGCATCAGGGCACTCACCCAGATTCGCGAGAACACCGACTCCCCGGCCGAGACCCACTTGCACCTGCTGCTCAAACGGTATGGATTCCCCGAGCCAATCATCAGCGTCCCGGTCGAGGCTACGGGCAATGCCGCGCACGGTCCCGCAATTTCGGACGGCCTGCGGCCGACCCAATCTGGCCTCGCTGTCGCCCGGCTCGTGCGCCGCGACAGCACACTGTGCTGTCGCCTAGCCGCGCACGACCACGTTGCGGAGGGAACCGATGCCGGCTACGTGGACAATGGGCTCGTCGCCGGGATCGAGGTGACCGGAGGCGTTCGGGGTGCCGGTCATGATGACGTCACCGGGCAGCAGGGTCGAGAACGAGGAAATCGCGGCGATCTGCTCGGGGATGCCGTGAATCAGGTTCGCAGTGGTGCCGCTTGCCATCGGCACGTCCTCGCCGTTGAGCGTGAAGGAGATCTTCGCGTCCTTCCAGTCCAGCTCGGTCTGAATCCACGGGCCGAGAGGGCAGGACGTGTCGAAGCCCTTCGCCCGCGTCCACATCGGATCCAGCCCCTGCAGGTCACGCAGCGTCACGTCGTTGACGCACGTGAAGCCCAGCACGTAGTCCATGGCCTTCTCGACCGGCACGTTCTTGGCGATACGCCCCATAATCACCGCCACTTCGGGCTCGAAGTTCATATCGTTCGAATACGACGGAATGACGATCGGATCGTCCGGCCCGATCACCGACGTGGAAGGCTTCGAGAAGATCACCATGTCTTCCGGCGCGTGAGCAATCTCGGAGTGCCCGCTCTCGTGCATGAACTGCGCGTGCGCCTCGTAGTTCTTGGCGAGACCGTACACCTTGGAAGGAATCACCGGCGCGAGCAGCCTCAGCCCATCGGCGTCGAGCGCGTACCGCTCCCCTGTGGGCTTGACGGGCGCGGCCCCGAACGGGTATCCGTCCAGTTCGATCAGGTAGTCCTTGCCGTCGGCCGGGTCCTGCTGGACGAAGGCATAGCGCGGCTTGTCGTTGAGTGAAAAACGTGCGATTCTCATACCCACCAGTGTAAACCAGTGCGAGTGCAATCCTTACGAAGAACGCGCATACGAAAAGCGGGGCGGCCAATCATGACCGTCCCGCCTTGTCGGATTCTCGCGAGCTGGACCCGCTTACTCCGTGTAGCTCTTGTCGAACAGCGTCTTGCCGCTTTCGGTATGCAGGTACACGCGCACCTTGGCGTTGCCGCCGGTGTCGCAGGTTTCGTTGAGCGTCTGCGCCACCGACTTGAACGTGCTGTCCATCCCGTCAAGGCTCGACGTCATCATGTCGCCCATGCTGCTGTACGTGTCAGACAGCGTGTAGTCGTACACGAGCGTGTTGCCTTCCGCGTACGCCTTGATGCTGATGCCCATGCCCTGGTACGACGAGGTCATGCTGTCGAGCTGCGACTGGATTTCGCTGGAGTTGACGAATTCTTCCAGTGACGGCTTGCCGGAGCTGGAGGATCCGTTGAAGCTGTCGTTGTTGAGATCGTTGTTGGTGTCGTCGGCCCCGTTCTGCAACGCGTCGTCGAGGTTGTTCAGATCGTTGCTGCTGGATCCGTCGGAGTTGCCGTTGCTGGAGCTGTCGCCATTGGATTTGCTGTCGCCCTGCGTCTGGCTGGTGGACGTGTTGGGTTTCGCGTCGGCGCTGCTGTCCTTCTTGCCGCCGATGACACCGGTGGCGAACAGCACGACTACGACGATGACGGCGATGACGGCAACGACACCGGCGGTGATGCCGGCGATGAGCGGGTCGCGGCTCTTCTTCTTCGGCGGTTCCTGCTGGTACGGATCGCCGTAGCCTTGCGGCGCGATTGCGGGCGGCTGGTTCCCGTATTGTGGGCCACCGTACTGGTTGGCGCCGTATGGCTGTCCGTACGCGGCGGTCGGCTGCTCGCCGCCGTACGGTGCGGCCGGCTGACCGTACCCTCCCGGAGCCCCGTCGGCAAGCGGCTCACCGTATGCAGCGGTAGGCGCGCCGGCACCATACTCCGGCTCGGGCTGCTGACCATAGGGCGCGGCAGGCGCATTGCCGTTGCCGCCCTGCGGCCCTGCAAGCGGCTCACCATACGCGGCGGTAGGCACCTCGCCACCATACGGAGTTCCGCCATCGGGCTGGATGAAGGGGTTCGGACTGGGTTCAGGCTGCTGACCATAAGGAGCCCCACCCTGGTTGTATGCGGAGCCAGCGCCCGACTGTCCGTACGCTCCCGGCTCCCGCCCATACGGCGCCGCCTGGTATCCATACGGCTCGACGCCGCCCTGCGGCCCGGCGAGCGACTCGCCGTACGCGGCAGTCGGCGCGCCCGCCCCCTGCCCGGGCAGAGGAACGACCGGCACCGGCGGGAAAGCCTGCGTTGGCTGCGGTTCGGGCGCGCCTTCCGCGCCCGCAGCATTGTTCGGATCACCATACGGAGTCTGCGGCGCTCCATCTGGATACGTGTTGCTCATATGTCCCCCTTTTGCAGAGAGCCCCGTTGACCGGGTCAAATCATTGTTACCGCAACCGTCCACATGCAACGCTGTATGCACCTGATCGGCTAATCCTCAGCGTACACTCACTTTCCGTGATATGCACGGTATTGACCGGAAGTTCATGTTCATCTCACGGCAAGTTCGATTCGCACGGCGAGATCCCTCGAAAACCTTGCAAGTCCGCCTTCGAGGACCTCACCGGCGACGCCGCCGACACCCCCCCGTGAACCCGTCGCACCTCACCCACGCATGCGCCGCGGCCACGACGACGCGTGCCGCATCGGCTTGAACGGCAGCCGGCGAATCCGCCCGATCACGCCGAGCAGCAGCCATCCGCCGAGCAGCCCGCACACCACCACCATCGTCATGATGGTGCGCGTGTCATGCAGGTCGGACGGGTCCGGCGCCGGCATCGGGATCGGCTCGCGATGCCCGGATATCAGCAGGCGCTGCGTGTTGACGCCGTACGGCGTGCACGTCATCAGCGTCACTCGGTCCTCGCCGGGCACGATCTTGAGTTGCGACGTGTCGTCCGGGTTGATGACGGTGATGCGGTCGACCTCGTAGCCGAGCGTCTCCCCCATCACTTCGATGTAGAAGAAGTCGCCGGTTTTCATCTCGTCGAGCCGCGTGAACATCATCGCGTTGACGAGACCGCGGTGCCCGGTGATGACGGAGTGCGTGCCGTCCCCGCCGACCGGCAGCGAGGAGCCGTACAGGTGACCGGCACCGGAGGCCAGCGCGGTCTGTGACGTGCCGTGGTAGATCGGCAGGTTGACGGAAATTTTCGGGATCTTGATGGTTCCCATCACTTCGTCGCCCGAGTCGAGCAGGGACTGGTATTCCTTGTCTTTGGAGGCGGCGGAGTCCTCGCCTTTGGCTCTCGACCCGCCTTGTGCGGCGCTGAACGGGTCGATGGCCTCGCCCAGCACGGGTTGACCGGATCTGGCGAGTTTTGCGTTGTATGCGCGGGCGGCGGCGAGGGCGTCTTCGGCTTGCGGGTATGGCCAGCCGGCGACCTGCTGTGCGCTGTTGCGTGAGGTTTGGGCGAGCTTGAGCGAGCTCTGGTATTGGAGCGCTAGGGGATATCCGGCGATGGCGACAGCGGCTATGACCAGTATCAGCGTGACGATGCGCATGATGATGAGCTGTATGCGCAGTCGTTTGCGTTGCGCGACAAGGTCGAAGATGTCGGTCGCCTGATTGAAGCTCAGCATCGAGTACGGGAGCTGCGGCTGCACGGCGGGTTTGTGACGGCTGTTTCGGTAGGATTTGCGGGAATTATTCGAGGATCGCTCGTCATTGTCCGGCAGGCTGCGGGTCATCGTTGACCGTGCGGGCGCATGGGAGGATTTGGCGGCTGGGTCGTTGCCGGATGAGGTGGCCGGCCGTTTCGATCCGTGTCTCCTCGATGCCATGCGCATCCTCCTGTTGTTGTGCCGGCCGTCACTGCAATCGCCGTGAAACGAATTCGTGTATGTACTGTGTTGCCCCCGGCAGGGGTGCTGCCGGGGGCGAATGGTTACAGCAAGCCGAAGCCGCCACCATGCTCGTGCGGGATGCACGTCATGCGGCGGCTTGGCCTGTTATCGTGTCAGTCAGTGCAGCGCACGGCTGGTGCGGCGAGACTTGGCGTACACGGTGGCGGCAGCGCCGCCGAGCAGCGCAGCGATCACCACGAACAGCGCGATGCCCGCAGCACCGGTCTTCGGCAGTTCGAAGACGGACTTGACGTTGGTCACCTTGTAGTCGGCGGCGCTGTCCTTGGGCGCGAGACCCCAGGAGTCGGTGCCGGCGAAGGTGACGTTGCCGTTTTCCTCGATGGCCACGGTGAACGAGGCCTTGAAGTCCTGGTATCCGTCGGCGACCGCGGTCTCGGTCACGGTGTAGCTGCCGGCCTTCAGTCCGTCGAACTTGACGACGCCGTTGGCACCGGACGTGACTTCGAGCGGGTACTTATCGCTGTTCGGCAGCACGCCGTTCTGGTCTTTTGCGACACTCAGCGTGAACTTCGCGCCCTTGACGGCCTCACCCTGGGCGTTGACCTTCGTGAACTTGAAGCCGAAGATCTTGGTGAGGGTTTCAGTGCCGGGGATGGGGGTGCCATCATTGTCGACGAGCTTGTTGGTCACCGCGTGGTAATCCTGGCCCTTGACTGTCTCGGCCTCGTCATTGACGGTGGCGTTGTAGGTGATGGTGATCTGCTTGCCGGCGTACTTGGCCGGGTCGGTGATCTTCACCACGAAAGTATTGGTGCCGTCGCCCTTGTTGGCAGTCAGGTTGTTTTCCACCGTGTAATCGGTGCCGGTCAGCACCTTATCGCCGGCCTTAACGGTCAGTCCGGCAAAGTCGACGGTCAGGCCCTTGCTTGGCACATCTCTGAACTGCAGGGTGAAGCCGGTCGGGACCGGATTCGGAATCGTGTAGCCCAGTTCAAACGGCACGGTTTCGCCCACGGACGCGCTCTTGCTGGTGGTGGACTTCGTCTGGGTGCCGCTCACCGTGCTCTTCATGTCCACTTCTGCGGTGCTATCCCCAAGCGACAGAACGCCAGCGTTAACGGAGCCGGTGCTCACGATCATCGGGACGGCCTGAGTCAGGGTATCGGTCGATGCGTTGCCGTCCAGGAACAGATACACGCCAGCAGTCAGCGCGGTCTTGTTCGTGGCGGTCCAACCATCCGTGTCGCTGCCAGTCGCCGTGTTCAGCGCGAACGGATCCGCGGTGGCGGTGAACGGGTTGTTGGCCTGCAGCGCATCCGCGAACTTGCGCGTCACGGACGGATCATTCCACGGACGGGTCTCGGACTGATCGAACTGAACCTGCGTGACGTTACCATCCGTACCCGTGGTCGCTTTTTGATTCATAGCCCAAGCCATCAAATCAGTGGTGCCATCGGTTGGCACGTTCTGGAAGCCGGCGGTGGTCAGAGCCGCAGCCAGCTTCGTGCGATTGGCGCCCGCAGCGGTCTTCACACCATACACCGGGTTTTCGGCAGTGCCATAGTTCACGTAGTCCGCGATCTTGTATGCGCGCAGCCGGGCGCTGGTCAGCTGCTCTTCTTTGGGCGCTTTGAACGTGACTGTTGCAGCAGTGTCCACTGTCGTCTCGGCCGCGTTGGCGGCACCGGTGCCGAACGCCATGCCGGCGAGAAGGGTGGCCGCAGCTGCGACACCCGCGAAAAGCTTCTTGAACTTCATGAGAAACTCCTCTTCCTTTCGTTGTTTTGTTTATTGCAACTGCGGAAGCGGCAGTCGTTGAGGCTTCCGCAGTCCGCAAATCTTGAGTTGTCGGAGGCGACTGGTCGCCGCCCCCGTCTGCCCTCCCCGACGAGTGAGGAGGGCGGAGCATCCGCCGCAGGTCAGACGAGCCGACGCTTGCGCCAGATGAAGTATCCGATTCTGACCAGTGCCGCGAGCAGGCCGAAGCCGCCCCCATACACAAGCCAGTCACGAGTCGTGGCGCCGCCGGTCATCGGCAGAGCGGACACGGCAACGAAGGTGTTGGTGATCGTGACCGGGTACGTCTTGACGTTGTCGAAGGTCGTCATGTTGTTGTTATCCGGAGCCGCCCACAGGTCGTCGGCAGTGACGGTTACCAACTGGTTCTCGGGGTTGTAGGACGCCGTGTAGCCGTCCACTCTGGACTCCTCCACGCGGTAGGTGCCAGGGGCGAGGTTCTCGAACGCGCCAGCCCACTGACCTTGGTTGTTGAGGGTCACGGTCCGGTTGACGTCCTTGCAATCCTCACCTTGCGCATTGCACTGCTTCAACGTGACGGTCACCGAGCCATTCCCATGCTTCTCCGCTCCATCGGACCAGTCCTTGGTCACCTGGATCTTGCCGGTCTTTACCTGCAGGACGGGGTGGGGGTACTCCACGGAACCCGGGGTCTCGGTGGTCTGGTCGCCGACCGTGTTGACGACGGTGTACCCCAGCTTCGCGCCGTGATCCGCATTCGAATGGAAGCCGGGCAAATTGGACGAAGTATGGTGACCATCCGCATCAGTGTTGTCGGCACCAAGAACATCCTTATATCCGGTCTTGTCGTCATTCTGTTTGTTGGCGGCGTACTCGTTGTAGGCCTTCTGCGTCGGCTTGACCTTGAACGTGACCGTATACGTCACGCCATCCTGAAGCTCATAGCCGTCCGCGAACGTGACCTTCACCGTCTTGCCCGAAACGGTAACCGTGTAATCGCTCTCGTTGAGATCGACACTATTACCGTCTTTAGATGCCGTCACCGTCACATCATTCGAGCCGAAGTCAGCATTAACGAACTCCGCGTAGTCCGACAGCGTATCGGTGATGGACACGTTCTTGTACGAAGACTTCCTGTTGATCTGACCGATGATATCGGCAAATGCCTTGTTCAGCTCATCCGTGCTGGTGGCGCTGTAATACGAGCCCTTCGTCTGATCGGCGAAGCCACGCATCTTGGTCGGATCGGAGGACACGCCAACCGAGAACAACGTCGCATCGCCACGCCTGTTAGCCTCGGCAACAGCGGAGCTGAGATTCGCCCCATATTGATCACTGCTGCCAGAACCATGAACCCCGGCAGGAAGACCCCTGCGATCATCGTCATCATAGGTCGGACGGCCCCACCAATCAGTGCCGGTCCGCACGGAACTCGTGCGGTACGTCGGGTCGCCGTCTGACATGAACACGATGTACTTCTTCACGCCCTTACGACCGGAAGTCAGCTTGGCATTGGCGGCTTTAAGCGCGGCCTCCCAATTCGTGCCACCATCGGCGCGCAGACCATTAACGGCACTGACTATGTCCATTGCGTTGTCGGTGAAGTTCGACACATTGCCCGCCGTCGTCGAGAAGGGGACCAGCGCCATCCGGATGTTGCTATCCTTGCCTTGGTTCTCAGACGTCAGCAGATGCTGCGCCATGCTGTTGACGGCAGTCTTCGCAACCTCAAGACGAGAGTTGTCTCCCATCGGGTTACTCATGGAACCGGAGGTGTCGAACACCACGACGATGTCGGCCGGGGACACGGTCGTCTGCGACGAGCCGGACTGCGTGCCGGTCACGTTCAGGGACAGGTCATAGGTGCCATCATTGTTCGCCTTGATGTACTTGCGGTACCGGGGCGCCGTGACGACCGTGTTCGTCACCGTGGTACGTGGCACCTCACCGACCGACACCGGCTCCGTGGTCGCAGAATCCTTCTCCTGCGTCACCTTGACCTGACCGCCATTGGCGCTCACCGCATACGTGTCCTGGTCAACGTTGATTTCCGTCACCTTGTACTTCGAGGACTCGGTGATCCTCTCGGCGTCGCTGCCCAAAAGCACGGCATACTGGCCCGCCTTGAGCGTGATCACGCCATTGGAATCCGTGGTCCGGGTTTCACCGTCCTTGGTGCCGGTGGCGGTGTTGTACACGTCGTATTTACCCGTGTACAACGTGTAATCCTTGTCACTGTCGGTTCCCTCATAGTTGACATAAGCGTTGAACGTATAGTTCTTGTCCTTGTCAGCTTCAGGAACGTTCTCCGTCTCCTTGCCGATTTGAATATGGCTGGAGTCAAGAGTCACCAAATTGAAGTCAAGCTTGCAGTTGGAACCACTATGGCCACGCTCGAAGTAGTACATGTTCATCTCGTGACTGGTGTAGTTCTTGAACGTGGTGTAGGAGCCATTGGAGGCTTTGACCATATTGGATTCCATCCAAGCGGTGATCTCGGCATCCGACTTGCCTTGGTCCTTGAGCGCCTGAGTAAACAATGCCTGCAACGTGGTCGTAGTGGTTTTATTGCTGACAAGCGTCACCACACCGGTCGCGAAATCAATGGAGCCGCTGGCGGCATCATGGATGCCACCGATATCCAACACAAGCATGCCGTCGACGAACAGCCACAGATCATCGTCACCCGTGAAGTTGAACGTCATCGGGGAACCATCAACGAGTTTGCCTTCTTTCGGTTGCATGAACTTCGCGTATGCGGTCATACCGAAGGCGTACCGGGCGCCGCGCACTGAATGAAAGCCGATCCGCAGCTGACTTTTATCCGCATTGAACGGCAGGAATTTCGGAATCCACGCGTCAGTTCTCTCGGTCCATGTTGCTGACCGGTCAAATCCGGTACCGGCACTGTTCAGCGCGGCGTACGTCGTATTGGAGTCGTACACATAGTGGCCCTTGGCCTCTTCCGTCGGATCGAACAGCCCCGTCAGCCCATTGCCGCCATTGGTATATGCCTTGGCCCACTCGCTTTCTGTGAACAAATACGTCATGTCGGTCTGTGCATTATTTTTATTGGTCACCATCGTAGAGAACTGCGGAACTGCATCAGCGCCGGTCTTGGTGAGGTTCGTCTTGACGATGCCCGGAGAGGTTTCTGCACTGCCAGTCCAGCCGTTCCAATCCTTACCTTTTCCGTTGAAGTAGTTGAAGTAGAATGCTGCAGCCGCCTCATTTCTGCTGGTACCGCCCGTGGCATAGTTCACGTTCTCTTTGCCAGCGGCCTTTGCCGGGCCCTTCGGATCACTGCTGTCCCAATAATCGAATAGGTTAATCTTCACTTTGCCGTCGTTCGCCGTGGCGCGAGGCGCAGCCGACGCTTTGACCGTGGCGGTCTGCCCCGAAGCACCAGTCCCGGCGCGATCGGTCAGGGCAGATGACGCCCCCTGCTGAGCGCTGTCGCCCTGTGCGACGCCGCTGATCGGGCCGGTGCCGGCCTGTGATGCCTGCGTCGTGGCCGACTGCGCGGCTTCGGGTGCGACTGTCCCCACATTGGCCGCAATCGCAGTGCCGGTGACGGCAAGTCCAAGAACGGTCGCGACGGATACGGCGGCCGCGATCAGGCGAGAGCGCATCGCCCTCGTATGCGATGGTTTCCGATTCTGCTTAGTCACGATAAGCATCCCTTCCATCATTTCCAAAACTCTTCATCCGGCGTTCAGCAGTTCGACAAAGACTCACGATTGCGACTCTCACCGTCGCAGCACGCGCAAATCATCGACTTCCATCGGCCTGTTAACTCCTGACCGTATCCGCACCCAAAAATCGACGCAATCCCCCGAAACATTGAAATAACGCCGAATACATGCCCCCCCCCCGCAGAAAAACCGCTTTCACAGCCCTTGCGGCATAAGGTTCTCAGGAATCAGTCCATACCCCCTTCCCTACGGGGAAAATTCTTGGGAATATACCGAAGTACGGCTTAAATCAGGGCCTGAGGCCTCTTACATAACGGTATACCGCTGTATCAGCGAAGTGTCTGCTCCCGCCAAAGCACAACAAGACTGAGGGAGGCTCTCGTCGTGAGATTACGCAGACTCTTTTGCGTTCCTAAGTGCGCGCCGTATCGACGAGTACGCGAACATAAGAACGCAAAACGTGCGATTTGCGTTCTTATGTTCGCAGGCTGAACGTTTCAGCGCGCACTTAGGAACGCAAACCGCTCCTGCCCGCTTCGCAAGAGCCAGCCAGCGGGGGCAGAGTTACATATTGCTTCTGACAGTGGGCTGAACCATCGGCTAACGTCATTTACCATCATCTGCCGATGGAACAGTTCCGTCTCAATAGACCCGAAACTATCGCTCGTAGAACACGCCGAACGAGGGGAACCCATGACGGGCCGGCTTCAGCTCCTGCAGCGGGATCTCGGTGACGTCCACTCGTTCGACATCGGCATAGCGCGGCCCCTGCTTCAGTGCCGAAATCAGACGGGCGACCTTGCCGCGTTCCCCCTGCGCCTCGACCTCCACCGAGCCGTCGTAGCAGTTGCGCACCCAACCGCCCAGGCCGAGCTTGCCGGCGGTCATCACCGTGAAATACCGGAATCCGACGCCCTGCACCAGACCCGCCACCACGGCATGGACACGGATATCATCACTCGATGACACCGGCACGGCACCCTCTTCACTCTCGTCAGTCCGCGCGCCGCGGCTCGCCCGCATATCATCACGTTTCATGACCGCACTCACCTCACGTTGCCGTCAGCCGACACCAATACCCCCATCGTATGCCCACCATCAAACGGCAGTCGAGAAGCCGGCAGCGCAGCGCGGGCGCTACAGCCCGGCCCCTTTCCGCCGAGGCCTGCCGCAATCCGTCAGATGAACGCGCGTTCGCCGAAAATCGCCGTTCCGACGCGCACAATCGTCGCACCCTCCGCGATGGCGAGCGCCATGTCGTGCGTCATGCCCATCGACAGTTCCGTGCAGTGCTCGGTGCCGGGCGCGCGAGAGGCGAGAATCGTGTCGCGCGTGCCGCGCAGATGCGCAAAGCAGGCGCGAATCGTGGCCTCGTCATCGACGTGCGCGCCGATGGTCATCAGGCCTTCGAGCCGGATGCCGTCCAGCTGCGCGATCTGTGCGGCGATGTCGACGGCAGCCTGCGGGTCGCAACCCGATTTCGATGCCTCCCCGGACTCGTTGACTTCCAGAAGCACACCGACCGTGATTCCACGGGCGACGGCACGGCGGGCGATGCGCTGCGCCAGTTCGACGCCGTCCACCGATTCGATGGTGTTGACGTCGGGGAGGATTTTACCGATCTTGTTGGCCTGCAGCTGGCCGATGAGATGGAACGGGATGTGTTCGGCGTCAGACGGTCGAGTGGTGTCGCCGTCGCCTGTGCCGAGCGCAAATCCCCGGTCCGCGCACAGGCGACGCAGTCCCTCGGCCTTGGCCATGACCTCCTGCGGGCGGTTCTCGCCGATCATGCGGATGCCCGCATCGATCGCCGCCATGATCTCGCCGACGTCACGGGTCTTCGTCGCCGCCAGCAGCTTCACCGAACCGGGAGCGCGACCGGCCGCCGACTCGGCTTCGGCGATGGCGTCAAGCACGCGATGCACGCCATCGCGAATCTGCGTCGCCCGCGTCTCGTCGATGCTTTCATTGGTCAGATCCTTGTGATCCATGTAAGCGGTCATCATATGCTCCCTATCCGTCTTGCTGCACCATATATTAGTATGCCCACGGATGAGGGCGAATCGGCTAGAGAAACCGGGAACTTCCGGTGTGGCCCCCGCTGGCGGGGCGTCGAGCGATGCGAGACGGGGGGGTCGAAGCGCGAAACGGCTCCGCACGCAGCATATAGAGGCGGAATCTCACAATCCGATGCTGAACGGGTCGTCGGGGATGGAACGATCCTGCGAATCTGCGGCGAGCGCATCCCACGAAAATCCATGCAACAGGTCGGCAGCAGCGCACGGCTCGGGCTCTTGCTGCAATCCGAGCAGCCACGCGCAATAGCCGATCACCTGATGCGCCGTGACGCCATGTTTGCGTAACGTTCCCATATCCAGCGACCGTTCACGCTTGGCGAGCCGCCGCCCGGCCGCATTGTCGATCAGCGGAAGATGTGCGAAACGGATATCGCGATGAGCCGCGGCAACGCCGCCATCCGAGCTATCCCCGAAGCCGGCGTCGAGCAGACGCTCACGGATGTACAGCTGCAGCGCGGCGGATCGCAACAGGTCACGCCCGCGAACGATGTCATCCACACCCATCAGCAAGTCGTCAACCGTGACAACCAGCTGATAGGCGAACAGACCATCCGCCCGTCGCACCACCGTATCGCCCAAATCGCGCGGCAAATCGAATCGGCAGTTCCCGAACACGCGATCATGCACGGTGACCGCGGCACGCGCGTCGCCGGCGACAGGCATGGCGATGCGCAGCGAATGCCGATCACCATTCGCCAAGCGTTGCTCGACCTGTCGCGGATGCTCGGCGAGCGCGCGCCGGCATGTGCCGGGATACATGACGAAACGGTCGCCCTCCTGCGGCGCCGAGGCCGCACGGATGTCGGCGCGCGAACAGAAACACGGGTATATCAGCGCAGTGGTCTCGGTGCCGTCAACGCCATCACGGCCACCGAACGCGGCAGCGTCTCGCAAGTCAATGCCCTGAAGCGCGCGCAACGCCTGCTCGTAGATGTCGAGCCGCCGCGACTGGTATACCGGCTCTCCATCCCAGTCCAGTCCCAACCATGCCAGATCGTCCATGATCCAGCGGTCCGCGTCCGGCAGCACGCGCGGGGTGTCGATGTCCTCGATGCGCAGCAGCATGCGCCCTCGCCCGCCGTCCGCATCGCCTGGATCGGCTGCGCCACTCATGCCATCCACGCGATTCACGTTATTCAGGCAATCCGCATCGCCCGCTCCACCGCCCGTCCGGCTTGTACGCTCTGGGCCACCCGCACGAGCCGACAGCCACGCACCCAGCATCGCATACACGTTACCGATATGCATTCGTCCGGACGGCGTCGGCGCGAATCGTCCGATCACCACCGCGCCCAGAGCTCCGAGTCGAGCGGCCATTCGTTGATCGTGCAGCCGCGCAACGATATCGATTGCTGCTGCATCAGCGGCGCCGGCTTGCCTGCCTGCTGGCATACGGTCTCATTGTCGCGATGGTCGAGCCGGTGACCGGTCTCATGGTTGATGACCATCGTGCGATAATTCGCCAGATTGCCGCCGCCCTTCAGCCAGCTGTCGGTCGGCTCGCGCCAGCGGTCATAATTGATGATCACCTGATTGCCGACGCGGCAGCTGTACTGCGACGAGCAAAGCGACGAGAACGATTTCATATACTCCGCCGCGGCCAGGATATACGTCATGTCGCACTTGCTGGAACCGCTCTCCACGAACGTGAGACCGGCACGGGGCCACCCACGCGAATCATTCAGCGTCGCGTACACCGTGCGCCCGAACTCGCCGGTATCGCCGACGCTCCCCTTGGTGGACACGCAGTAATGGTATTCGTGGCGGGGTTTGCCGCTGGCCGCCGCGGTCTGCTGCGCCTTCTCGAGAATCTCGCGCCGCTGCGCCTGCGAGAACGGCTTCGAGGGGTCATACCCGTTTGACTGTGCCTCGGAATTAGTGGATTTCGCGGTGGCCGACGATTTCGCGGAATCGCCGCCCTTCTGCTCCCCCGCAGACTGCGGCTGCGCTGTTGCACCTGGCTGCGCGATGGACGACCGCTCACCGCCCATGCCCGGCACGCGAAGTACGCTCGCCCGCACCGCAAGAACAAACAACACGAGCGCCAAAATCAACCCCGCACATACGGCAATGCGCCGGGCGCGGAACACCCGACGCATATCGTCACCACGCAACCGCTGCAACTTCAATCACTCCCAGCAACGTCATAGGTCAAGCCGCGCCGCCCCGCGAAAGCGCGAGCACAAGGGCACGCTTTTCGCAGGCGTCTCTCCCTGCATTGTATCCCGTCAGCCGTGGGGCCGCGCAACACGCGTGGCGTCACGCGAGCCCGCCGCGGCTCACGCGGTTCGCGCAAAAATCACGCGAAGAAGAACACGTACAGCCACGCGCCGACGATGGCGCCCACAATCGGAGCGACGACCGGAATCCACGCCTCTCCCCAACGCGAGGTGCCCTTGTTCGGAATCGGCAGGATCGCGTGCAGCAGACGCGGCATCAGGTCGCGGGCCGGATTCAGGCCGGGGCCGGTCGGGCCACCCATCGAGGTCACCAAGCCCCATACGATGAAGCCAACCACGATCGACGCGGCCGCCAAATCCTTCGAACCCCACGGCAGCATCAGGCAGCACAGCGCACCGAACACCAGCACCAGCGTGCCAAACATCTCGTTGAGGAAGTAGTTGATCTTGTCGTTGTCGGCGTCGGTCGTGCAGAACGTGCCGAGGATCGCTTCCGCGTCCTCGGTCTCCTTGTAGTGCGGGTAATACGTCAGGTACACGATGAACTGTCCCAGCAGTGCGCCAAGCAGCTGCGCCACGATGTACGGCAGCACGTCGCTCCACGGGAACAGCCCGTTGATCGCCTGGGCGAGGGTCATGGCCGGGTTGATGTGGGCGCCGGACACGCCGCCGAACATGAGCACCGGGAACATGACGCCGAAACCGTAGCCCATGGCGATGTTCAGCCATCCGGCGTGGTGGCCCTTCGTGTTCTTGAGTTCGACGTTGGCGACCGAGCCATTGCCGAAGATCATCAGGATGGCGGTGCCGAAGAACTCGGCAGCCAGCTTGGTAAAGAGGGAATATTCCACGGCTTCTTCTTTTCTCTCCACCGCATCGCAGACATGGCTGACTGCTCACGGTCTCTGGATGATTGGATTTCTCTCGTACTCCCGGCGACTCAATTTCGCTGGGTGCGAAAGCAAACGACGTGATTGTACACTTTACCCCTTGACGAACGGCGATACGGGCGGATTGGACGGCAGAATCCCCGGTGATTCACACCCTGCCCTGCCATGCACACTTGGGTGCAGTCATGTGGAACCCATTGGAATTACTCGCGACACGCCGTACGCGACACGCCGATTTGCATCGCAGCGAGTTCCGAGTATAGTTGTCACTCGGCTCAAGAAATGACCAACGCCCCTGTAGCTCAGTTGGTTAGAGCAGCTGACTCTTAATCAGCGTGTCCAGGGTTCGAATCCCTGCGGGGGCACAAGCAAGGTCGGAATCGAAAGATTCTGGCCTTTTTTTGTTTTCGTCGAGAGGGTGCGCCCGAGTCAAATCACCCCTAATTCGCCACTGGAAGCATGCCCCCGCCCGGGTGATCCTCGCAATCCGCCCCTATCTGCGTTTCAAGGGGTTGATTCAGGCCGCGACGAACATCTATCTGCGTTTCAGGGGGTTGGTAGCAAAGTATAAACATCACGCAAACCGCATGGTTTCAATGAGCAAATGCCCTATATATTCCGTGCATAGTGTTTTGGCCACCCCCTGAAACGCAGATAGATGTTCCCAGGCAGTGGAATCAACCCCTCGAAACGAAGATAGCAGCACATACATCGTGGAATCACGCCAGGCAAGGCCAAAATAGACGAAGATGCCGGTCGAATGGGACAGCCATTCGACCGGCATCAATGCCATGCGTTGGCCCTGAGCCGATCAGGGCCAACGCGACTCAGGAAATCCGCGCCTTAGATGTCGCGACGGCGGCGAACCGCCACAGACACGGCGCCCGTCGCAAGCAGGCCGATTGCGGCGATGGCAACGACGGGCACCGAGGCGCCAGTCGCGGACAGGCCCGGCTTCTTGTTGCCTTGGTCATTCTTATCACCGTCCTTGTCGGTATCCTTGCCCGGCTCCTTGTCGGGCTCCTTGTCGCCAGGCTCGATGGGCGTCTCGCCGGACTTCTCCTTGACGGTGGCCACACGGGTCACGGACGCCTCGTTACCGGCCGCATCGCTCACCGTGTACACCAACGTGTACGCGCCGGGCTTGCTCGTGTCCACTGTGTCACCGGACACCTTCACGGCACCGGTCACATCACCGTCCACATCATCAACCGCCTTCACACCCGCCATCGGATCAAACGACGCACCGAACTCCACGGCCACGTCATCCGCACCGGAAATCACCGGCGGCACGGTGTCGACCGGCTCGGCCTCCTTCACCGTCACCTTGAGCGTGGCGGTAAGCGAGGTATCGGCGGCGTACGTCACCGTGATGGTCTTTTCGCCGGCGGTCGACGAGTCGAACTCGGAGACCGTGTATTCGCCCTCGCCGAGCTCGGCGGTGTGCCGTCAGACATCGTGGCGGTGACGGCCATGCCGCTCAGGTCGAGCGCGTCGCCGATGGCGTATTCGGTCTTGGTCGGCTGAGTGGTCACGGCGATCGACGCAACGTCGGACACGGCCGCGGAGTCCTCGACGAGCGTGACGTTGTCGATGTACGCGAACGAGCCGGAGGCCAGATCGGTCTGTGAGATGGCGACCCACAGCGCGGCATACGGGTCCACGTCGAGCGGCACGATGAACGACCCGCTGTAGTGAATTTTGCCGCCTTCCTTGCTTTCGGCGTCCACGGTCTCGCTCAGCACGGTCTTGCGGTACTGGCTGAACGAGCTGACGGCGCCAAGCGACGCGAGGTTGAACTTGACCTGCACCTTGAGCGTGGACGGGGTGTCGTCGTTGCTTTTGCCAAGCGTCGCCCACAGGCCGAGACGGTACGTCTTGCCCGGCGTCGCGGACAGCGTGCGCTGGTTGATGGTGTCGCCCTTGTACGGGGTGAGCTGTTCGCCGCGTACTCGCCGGAGACTACGGCGTCGGTCTGGTTCAGTTCGGACTTCGGGCGCCGAGTGGCACCGCCGGTGTCGTTGTTCTTCGTGTTGTCGGCGTTGCCGAGCGTCCACGGCGATGCCGCGGCGCATGTATTTCTCGTAATCGGCCGCGTTCGCATCAGTGTTGGTGACTTCGAAGCCCTGCACTGTGATGTATTCGGAGTTCTTCAGCAGGATGGTCTCGCTGACGCCCGCACCGGCGATGATGGGCGCGGCGCCTTCGCCGTACGCTCCGATGGTGATGGGCGCGTCCTTGGCGCCTTTGGAGTTGATGACGCGCAGGCCGGTCTTGACCGAGGCGCCGTCGATGGTCTGGGTCGCGCTGGTGCAGGTGGCGCCGGCCTTGAGCAGCAGGGACTCACCGGCTTTGAGGGTGATGCCGTTCGCCGCTGTCAACGAGTTGAACGGGGCTGGCTTGGCTTCCGCGTCTTGAGAACGCCCATCCTCGCAGCAAATCATTCTCATTAAGAAAGGTGCGAGCCCGCCGCAACTCCAAATGAACATCAATGTCCGCAAATCCTTGGAAAACAGCGTTTTCTCATATTGTTCACTTGTGCGTAAATGTTCGCAATCCTCGCACTTTCCTTATTGAGAATCATTCGCTGCGACTTGGAACAATACAAAAAGCCCCTCGCCGCGCGGAGCGGCGGAGGGGCTGATGCTTAAGCTCAGACGATAATCTGTCTGATGGGCCGGAGTTACTCGGCGACGACCTTCACGAAGAAGGAGGCGGTGATCTCCGGGTGCAGGGCGGCCTTAGCCGGGAAGTCGCCGGTGGTCTTGATCGGCTCGACCTCGATGGCCTTCGGGTTGACCGCGGCCTTGTCGGAGAGAGCCAGCGCGATCTGCTCGGCGGTGACGCTACCGAACAGCTTGCCGGACTCGGAAACCTTGGCAGCGATCTCGACGGTAGTGCCCTCGATGGCGGTCTTGGCGGCGACGGCATCCTCGCGGGTGGCGACGGCCTTGGCCAGGCGAGCGCGCTTCATCTGCACGATCTGAGCTTCGGCGCCCTTGGTCCACGCGAAAGCGAGGCCCTGCGGGAACAGGTAGTTGCGGGCGTAGCCGGAACGGACGGCGACGACATCGCCGGAGTGGCCCAGGTTGGCAACGGTCTGGGTGAGAATAACCTTGGATTCAGCCATTTCTTATCCTCCCTAACTCAGCGACCGGTGGTGGCGTACGGCAGCAGGGCCATCTCGCGGGCGTTCTTGATCGCCTTGGAGAGCTCGCGCTGTTCCTGCACGGTCACGCCGGTGATACGGCGGGAACGAATCTTGCCGCGATCGGAGATGAACTTGCGCAGCAGCGCGACGTCCTTGTAATCGATCTCGGTGACCTTGGCGGCCTTCAGCGGATTCGGCTTCTTCTTGAACGGCTTGACCGGCGGTTGCGGCCTCTTACGGGACATGATGTTCTCCTTGAAAATTACGATTGAATGCTTGCTTCTGGATTGTTACATGCGTCGCGCGGCTTCATATGGCCGCGGACGGGCATCAGAACTCGGGTTCCTGCGAATCGCCACCGAAATCGGACGAGCCACCGAACGAACCGAAGGACGAGCCGGCATCGCCGGACGTGCCCCACGGATCGGTCGCGGGCGCGGCGCTCTGGCCGGCGTTGCCCGCAGCGGACGCGCCACCCTGGTAGCCGCCATTGCCGCCACCCTGATAGCCACCGCTGAAGCCGCCATTGCCACGGCCACCCTGGTAGCCGCCGGCGTTGCCGCCGAAACCGCCGCCATTGCCCTGACTGGCGTTGAATCCGCCATTGCCGCCATTGCCACGGCCGGCGAATCCGCCTTGGCCGTTGCCGCTGGACGTGCGCGTGACCTGCGCGGTCGCGTAACGTAGCGACGGGCCGATCTCATCAATCGTCATCTCGATGACGGTGCGGTTCGAGCCGTCCTGCGCCTGATACGAGCGCTGCTGGAGACGCCCCTGCGCGATGACACGCATGCCTTTGGACAGCGTGCTGGCGCAATGCTCGGCGAGATCGCGCCAGGCGGAGCAGCGCATGAACAGCGCATTGCCGTCCTCGAACTGCCCGGTGTTGCGATTGTAGGTACGCGCGGTAGAGGCGATGGTGAAACTGGCGACGGAAGCGCCGTTTCCCGTGGTCCTCAGTTCGGGATCTGCCGTGAGGTTGCCCACCACGGTGATGATGGTTTCGCCTGCCATGACTTACCTTCTTACCTTTGGTTCAGCGAGTCGCGAACAATCAGAAACTCATACGGCTTACTTGGCGTCTTTACGAAGAATCTTCGTGCGGACGACGGATTCGTTCAGGTTGAGCACACGATCGAGCTCGGCGCTGACCTCGGGAGTGGTCGTGTAGTTGACCACCACGTAGTTGCCTTCGGTCTTGCCGTCAATCTCGTAAGCGAGCTTGCGACGTCCCCAAATATCGGTGTTCTCGACGGAACCACCTTCCTTGGTGACGAGCTCCAGATACTGCTCGGTCAACTTCTTCAGACCGCGCTCATCCAGCTCAGGATCGGCAATGAACATCAGTTCGTACTTATGCGCAGACATCACCCACCTCCTTCGGACTAGTCGGCCATGGACTATCCATGGCAGGAGTGTGTATACGCGCTGCTGAAAACAGCAACTTCTCTAAGCTACGCCATGCCCGCGACAGCTTGCGGTGGCTGTCGCGAAGCGACTGGGGGTAATCCGTCCTACTGCAAATCCACGACCGCGCAATCCGCGGCACCATAACCGTTCGACTTGCACCACGCGTCGCCGGCCTTCACCGAGTCGACCGTATCACCCGACAGGATCACGTAATACGCGGTCGAAGCGTCGGCCTTCGTGTACGTCGGGTAATCGCCGGACCAGATCAGGATCGCGTTCTTGTGCTTGATGCGCTGCTGCAGGAACTGCTCGTAGATGTCCACGTAATGCCAGGTCTTGCCGTCGGCCTTCATGTCGTTTTTCTTGCTGGACAGCTGCGTGGTGTAGGTGGTGTAGAAGCGGGATGCGGCGGATTCGTCATGCTTGAGCTGCCAGCTCAACGCAAGCTGCGCGTACCGCTCGGCGTCCTCGCTGTCGATGTCGGAGCCCGCCAACGCGTCGCCGTCCGCACTGCCCGCCTCGCCGGTGCCGCTCTGACCGGTCTGCAGGATGACCTCGGCGCTGCCGGTCTCGATCTGGTCGTACGGGCGCCAGTACTGCCTCGTGGTGAATTCGAGCGCGACGTTGGCCGTCTCGCCATTGAACTTGACCGGCTGCTTGGAGAAGTCGAAGACGGCCGAGGCGATGACATTGCCATCATCGTCCTTGATGCTGACCTTGACGTCGGATTCCTTGAACTCCGCCGTGTCGCCGTCCTTCGTCGACGCGCAATTGGAGGTGAGCTGCAGCTGCGCGACGAGATTGGCGTCGCTGTGGTCGACGGAACTCAGCTCGGCATCGGGCGCAGCAGTGCAGGGCTTGTCGTCTTTCGCGGCCTTGCTGTCGCCGGACTTGGTCTTGCCACTCTGCTGGGATGTCGACTGCGTCTGAGCCGATTGGGTGCCGGAATCACGCAGCATGAACCACCAGACGCCGAATCCGGCGGCAAGCGCCACGACGAGTACGGCGATGATGATGCCGACGATCAGCGCGGTCTTCTTCTTGCCCTTGCCGGCGGACTCTCCAGGCCGTGACGGTTGGGCTGGCGGCTGCACGGCCTGCGGCGGGAAGACGGCACCGGGCTGGGCGGCACCGTATTGTCCCGCGTACTGCCGAACAGCCTGATAAGGCTGTTCAGGAGGCACCGGCTGGGCGGTCGGCACCGGCTGCGCAGACTGCGGCTGAGTAGATGGCACGGTCCAATCGGATTGCATGGTCTGCTGGAACCGGTCATCCTGCCCCGTTCCAGGCACTCCTGCTTGCGGTGCCTGGAACGGCGGCTTCAGCAGAGGGGACTGACTCAGCATGGTCGGGCCGTCGTCATCCGACTGGGCCGGCTGCGAAGACTGCGGGCCGGCGGACAGCTCGGCACCGCACTGCTGGCAGAACCGCATGCCGGGTTCCGGCTGCTGACCGCACACCGGGCACACGGAACCCGCCTGCACGGCTACGGGTGCCCCGCAGTTCTCGCAGAATCTATCGCCCTCAACGACATTCGCACCACAACGGGAACACCGCATAATCTCTCCTCATGACTATCCTGCGCTCAACGTTACACTGCATGACAGCATTCCCCTGCAAATATACTGCGATACGGACCCCAAATGACGTCCGCAACCATTTGACCGAGATGTCTTTTTAGATATAAAATTCGCAGACTGACGAAATTTCGAAGAGGAGATTATCATGTCGGCAACCAAAGGTTCCAGATAACATTGTTGGCTGTTTTGCTGACTCTCGCCGCATCGTTCGTATCGATGTCACCCAAGCAGGCTTCTGGCTTTGACTCCACATATGAAGTCGTCACTGATGCAGACGGCAGCAAAATCATCATGGCCAAGCCCGGCTCTGTAGCAGTCATAGAACCATCGACCGGCAAACTTCTAAACGTGATTCCTCCTTCATCCATGAATGTCAACGCCATCACCGTAACAAGGGGATGCACAAACAAGAACGCTGGATGCTGGACAAGCGGTAGCGCACTTGGGGATATGCAATTCGCCGGAAGTGGAGCTGTGTCCGGCACTTGGCCGTATAGAAATGCGTACTACACCGGGAACTTGCATGGTCTTGTGATCTATCAATACAAAGGTGCGACCATGAGTTCGCTGAAACTAGGACCGCATTTGTGGATACGCATGGCAAACAATAGTGCTGTCACGGGGAAGAGTGTCACCCGTTGGTAAAAAGACATTCTCATACGTTGAGATAATGCATATCGGAGTAGGAGGAGTAAGAATGGAGCATATTCCGGCATCCCGTCGTACGGTGACGATGGCCATCGCCGTCATCGCCGTCATTACGCTTTCCATTGCGATGCTGTGCGGATGCGGCACGGCACGGAACACGAACCAAGCAACGGATTCCGGCTCGGGCGGGAACCGTCTCGCCTCATCTTTGCAGGCTTATGCGACGCAGCTGCTCGGCCAGGACTCCGGAATGGACCCCGCGCAGAAAGCGACACTGCGCAAGGCCGCGACAAGCGGCAAAATAAGTCTGTCCGATTACAAGGCCGCATGGAGCCGATACATCACGTGCGTCCAAGACAAGGGCTATCCGAGGCCGACACTGAAAACTTACTCCAACGGCATCCAGCAGCCGCAGGGAGACGTACTTCCTTCAGATAAAGCCGATGACCTTGACTACATCCAGAAAAAGGCCAAGGACTTGAACGCGTGTGGAATCGCCACCGTGGATTCGGTGGACGCGTTGTATATGGCACAAGTCGGCAATCCCAATCTGTATGCGTCTCATGAGGAGGGGGCAGTTGATTGCCTTAAGCGCGCCGGGCTGGTGCCGAAATCCTACACCGTCGAACAATACGAGAAGGAGGCGAACGCAATGGGTCATGCCGCTCCCGGAGAGACCGTCAACACGACGTATGACATGAAGAAACCGGAAGTGCTGGCATGCCTCGCCGCCAACGGCAACGTATTCATGGACAGATGACGCCACAGGCACAGAGAATGCATTGGCATGTTTTCGCCCCTATCGGATATCGGATTACCTGCCCGATGGGGGCGAAAACATACCTTATATGCCCCGCCCAAATACCGCGAATAAGCTGCTGAAGATGACGTGGCGACTGTACAATAAGGAGGGAAGAGCAAACCAAGAAAGGGGCTTGTTATGATATGTCCTCACTGCGGCGCCACGCTGTCCAGCGCCGCACGATTCTGCACGCAATGCGGGCAGACGCTCGCGGTCGCCGCAGCAAACAGCAACGACAACGTCGAAGATTCGACCGTGCTCGGCTCCGCTCCACACGGCACCGCAGCCGCGCCTCAGCCGGAAGCACCCGCTCCCGTCGCCGCATTCCCCGAACCCGTACCGGCCCCGCAGGCCGCGGCACCGCAGCCCGAGCCGGCACCCGCATTCCCCGGCGCGGCACCGCAGCCCGAGCCGGCCTTCCCGGCGGTTCCCGAACCAGTCCCCGCACAAGAAGCTCCTGCAGCTCCCGTCCCGGCGGCAGAAGTGCCAGTCGCCGCTCCGGCCGGAGAAGTTCCCGCCGCCGCACCTGTTGCGGCTGCAGCACCGGCTCCCGGCACTTTTGCTGCGCCCGCGCCTGGGGCCCCCGTCCCCGGCGCACCCCCCCCCGGTACCCCCCGCGCACCCG
>OKVN01000273.1_pt1 | contig 24521 bp, 23 predicted proteins | sample 1606961 | NCBI WGS metagenome assembly OKVN01 (sample SAMN03281020, study PRJEB24777) | human gut metagenome | isolation source: fecal sample PR170 from 1 month old male Malay infant, vaginal delivered... | place: Singapore | collected 2005-12-29 | reverse complement strand
TTTACGCCATATCGAGATTTTTCACGCCGTGATGACCACCGGCAATCTCACCGAAGCCGCACAGATGCTGCATACCTCGCAGCCGACGGTGAGCCGCGAGCTGGCGCGCTTCGAGAAAGTGCTGGGGTTGAAGCTATTCGAACGCACCCGGGGCAGGCTTCACCCGACTGTACAAGGGTTACGCCTGTTTGAGGAAGTTCAGCGCTCCTGGTACGGGCTGGACAGAATCGTGAGCGCCGCGGAAAGCCTGCGCGAGTTTCGCCAGGGCGAGCTGTCGATTGTCTGCCTGCCCGTCTTTTCGCAATCCTTTTTGCCGATGCTGCTGCAACCCTTTCTGGCCCGATACCCGGAGGTCAGCCTCACCATCGTGCCGCAGGAATCTCCCCTGCTTGAAGAGTGGCTTTCGGCTCAGCGCCATGATTTAGGGCTAACCGAAACCCTCACCACCCCAGCGGGCACGGCGCGCACGGAGCTGCTCTCGTTAGATGAAGTGTGCGTTCTGCCCGCCGGGCATCGGCTTGCCGGTAAGGCGGTGCTCACGCCGGAGGATTTCCACGGGGAAAACTACATCAGCCTGTCGCAGACCGACAGTTACAGACAGCTGCTGGATACCCTGTTTGCCGAGCATCAGGTAAAACGGCGAATGGCGGTGGAAACGCACAGCGCGGCCTCGATTTGCGCGATGGTGCGTGCCGGCGTCGGCGTCGCGGTGGTGAATCCGCTCACGGCGCTGGATTATGCGGGAAGCGGGATCGTCATCCGCCGCTTTAGCGTGTCCGTCCCGTTCACCGTAAACCTTATCCGTCCGCTACACCGTCCGGCTTCCGCGCTGGTGGATGCTTTCACCGAACACGTCATGGAGCACGCGCGTCAGGTGGCGCTTCGCTTACCTGACCTGCAGGACCCATTATGACAGCATAAACGCCACGGCATCCGCAGCATGAATAGCGGTGGTATCAAATACCGGAAGAGGGCTTCGCTCAACGGGTACCAGCAAACCGATCTCCGTGCAGCCGAAGATCACCCCTTCAGCCCCCTGCTGCGCGAGTTTTTCGATGACGCTGACGTAGAAGGCGCGGGAGGTTTCGCTGAAGGTGCCGAGACAGAGCTCGTCAAAAATAATCTGATTGATGCGCGCCCGGTCCTCTTCTTCAGGGATCAGGCTTTCGATCCCAAACTCGCTGCGCAAACGCCCGCGATAGAAATCCTGCTCCATAGTGTAGCGCGTGCCCAGCAGCGCTACGCGGCGCATCCCGGATGCCGCAATTGCACGCCCGGTCGCGTCAGCGATATGCAGGAACGGCAGCGAGCAGCGGTTCTCAATATGCGATGCCACTTTGTGCATGGTATTGGTACAAAGCAATATCCCCTCGGCCCCAGCCCGCTCTAGCCCCAGCGCCGCCTGGGCCAGGATCGCCCCGGCTTTATCCCACTCGCCGCTCGACTGGCAGGCTTCGATTTCATGAAAATCCACGCTGTGCAGCAGCAGGCTTGCGGAATGCAGACCACCCAAACGCTGCTTCACCCCTTCGTTAATCAGGCGATAATAAGGGATTGTCGATTCCCAGCTCATTCCACCTAACAGGCCGATCGTTTTCATCATCCCTCCTTTTCGTTGATTTCTTCTTTTAACACAACCGGTGCCAATAAAAAAAGGCGCTCTGTTCAGCGCCTTGTTAAACCAATATCCGTAATCGCCTGCATACGCTGGAATACGTAGACAGGCAATACGATCACACGCCGATGTTCCGCAGTTTCTCCCCGGCCATCAGCTTGCGCTCGATGTGTTCCAGCGTCACGCCTTTGGTTTCTGGTATCAGCCAGAACGTGACGCCAATAAATGCCACGTTCAGCACCGTATAGAGCCAGAACGTCCCCGCTGCACCAATCGCGTCCAGCAGCGTCAGGAAGGTCGCGCCGATGATCATGTTCGATACCCAGTTGGTGGTCGTGGAACAGGTGATGCCAAAGTCGCGGCATTTGAGCGGCTGAATTTCGGAGCACAGGATCCACACCACCGGCGCGGCGCTCATCGCGTAGCCTGCGATACACATCATGGTCATCCCGACAGAAAGCCAGGAGAGTCCGCTGGAAGCCGTGCCGTTATCAAACTGCATCAGGCAGTAGCCGAGGATCAGCGTGCCGAGCGCCATCACGCTGAAGCCAATTTTCAGCGCCGGTTTGCGGCCCGCCTTGTCCACGGTGAATACGGCAATAAAGGTGGCAAACATGAAGGTCAGCCCGACCACCAGGGTGGCGATCATCTGCTGTTCGGTTGTGGTGAACCCGGCCATTTTGAAAATGCGCGGCGCGTAGTACATGATGATGTTCATGCCGGTGAACTGCTGCATCGCCTGCAGCAGCATGCCGAGGAAGACCGCCCGGCGCACGTTGCGGTTGATTTTAAACAGCGCCCAGCCCCCCTGCTTGAGCTTCAGGCTTTCGCGGATCTCGTTCAGCTCTTCGCGGGCTTTTTCGGAGGTATCGCGCAGCATACGCAGCACCTCTTCCGCCTCCACGTGGCGCCCTTTTTGTGCCAGCCAGCGCGGGCTGTTCGGCAGGAAAATCACTAAAACAATCAGCACCACCGCTGGCAGCGCCAGCACGCCAAGCATTGCGCGCCAGTTGCCGCTGTAGCTGAAGTAGGTGTCAGACAGAAACGCCAGCACAATACCCAGCGTGACCATCAGCTGATACATGCTGATCATCTTTCCGCGCACGTTCTCGCTCGCCATTTCGGAGAGATAAAGCGGCGCCGTGTAGGAGGCAATCCCCACCGCCACGCCCAGCAGCACGCGGGAAAGCAGCAGAACCTCAACGTTTGCGGCAAACGCGGAGCCAATGGAGCCGGCGACAAACAGAACCGCTCCGGCCATCAGGCTGTATTTGCGCCCCAGGCGAAACGAGAGCCAGCCGTTGAACAGCGCGCCGATGGCCGCGCCGAGCATCATGCTGCTGACCACCCACTCCTGCAGGCGGCTGCTCAGGGTAAAGTGATCGGTAATAAAGGGCAATGCACCGGCAATGACGCCAATATCCAGTCCAAATAACAGGCCCGCCACGGCGGCGGCAATAGAGACAAACTGGTTCATGCGGCGAGTATCACGCAGCGCAGCGGGCATTAGGGTAGAGTCATTTATAGATGTCATATTTTCCTGCCTGAACAGTGAAATTCGTTAAGTGAAATTACGAGATAGCGAGAAAAAGTGTCAGGCGGGAAAAGGTGAAGATATGGATTATTTCGCTGCGACATAGCGTTCTGTGATGGACATTACAATTTCAACTAACGCTGAATAATCACATGCTTTTACTAATCATCTAATTTTTAAAGATTAAAAGTGTGATGACTGTCGTTCATGACTTTTTAGTATGGATTTTCCGTGTTTATCCATATGGATTTTGACAATTTTTAAGCAAAAAAAACCTCTGCCCAAAAGCAGAGGTCCAGACCCGATGCGGGCTATCGCGCCAGCCAGCCGCCATCGACCGCCACGGTGTAGCCGTTGATATAGTCCGATGCGGACGAGGCCAGAAAGACCACCGGCCCCATCAGATCGCCCGGAAGCCCCCAGCGCCCCGCCGGAATGCGGTCGAGGATTTCCGCGCTACGCTGCTCGTCCGCACGCAGCTGCTGCGTGTTGTTGGTCGCCATGTAACCCGGCGCAATCGCATTCACATTGATGTTGTGTTTCGCCCACTCGTTTGCCAGCAGGCGGGTCACGCCCATCACGGCGCTTTTGGAGGCGGTGTAAGACGGCACGCGGATACCGCCCTGGAACGAGAGCATGGAGGCAATATTCACGATCTTGCCGCCGTTCCCCTGCGCGATAAAGTGCTTTGCCGCCGCCTGGGACATGAAAAATACGCTCTTGATGTTCAGATCCATCACGTCGTCCCAGTCGCGCTCGCTGAAATTGATCGCATCTTCACGGCGAATCAGCCCGGCGTTGTTGACCAGAATGTCGATGTGACCGAATTCCGCCACCGCGCGATCCAGCAGTTCAGGAATGGCATCGATTTTACGCAGGTCGGCGGTCAGGCTCAGGAAGCGGCGGCCCAGGGCCGTCACGCGCTCGAGGGTTTCCGTCGGTTCAACGATATTAATTCCGACGATATCGCAGCCCGCTTCCGCCAGGCCTAACGCCATCCCCTGACCCAGCCCGGTGTCACACCCGGAAACCACCGCCACTTTTCCCTGCAGAGAGAATGCATCCAGAATCATGTTTATTCCTTACTCTTTCAGAGCCTGTCACTCACAGGCAGGTTTATGCGTCACTGCCCGCGACTAGCGCAGATCGCTGACCGCAACATGGTCCATATCATCAAAGACCTGGTTTTCACCCACCATTCCCCAGATAAAGGTGTAGGCTTTTGTCCCTACGCCGGAGTGAATAGACCAGCTCGGCGAAATCACCGCCTGCTCGTTATGCATCACGATATGGCGCGTTTCCTGCGGCTGTCCCATCATGTGGAACACGCACGCGTCCTCATCCATGTTGAAGTAGAAGTAGACTTCCATGCGGCGCTCGTGGGTATGGCACGGCATGGTATTCCACAGGTTGCCCGGCGCAAGTTCGGTCAACCCCATGCTGAGCTGGCAGGTCTCCAGCACGTCCGGCACGAAGTATTTATTAATGGTGCGGCGGTTGCTGGTGAGGTTGTCGCCCAGCGTCACGGGCGCGACGTCTGCCGGGGTCACCTTTTTGGTTGGACAGGTGGCGTGGGCCGGCGCGCAGTTATAGTAGAACTTCGCAGGCCTGCTGGCGTCGATGCTGGCAAAGACCACGTCTTTTGCCCCTTTACCCACGTACAGCGCCTCGCGATGGCCAATTTCATAGCACTGTCCGTCTACGGTGATGGTGCCCGGCCCGCCGATGTTAATCACCCCCAGCTCGCGACGCTCGAGGAAATAATTTACGCCCAGCTGTTTACCGACCTCACCGCCCACGGAGACGCTTTTCGTGACGGGCATTATTCCGCCCACAACAATGCGGTCGATATGGCTGTAAACCATGGTGTACCTGTCAGCCTCGAATATCTGCTCGACTAAAAATGCCTTACGCAGCCCCTGCGTATCCAGCGTTTTGGCGTGCGCGCTGTGGATGCTTTCTCTGACGTCCACGGTAACCTCCAGATGTGGTCATGCCCGAAGGCGGGAAGTAAAACGAAACAGCGTTCCGTTTTACTTAATGAGCACATACTATCGGCATAAAGTGGGCTTTTCAATTATATTTAAAACAACGTTTCATTTTTATTTTTGTTTATCGCGGAATTGATGCCCGGATCACGCTAAAACCGTCGGGAGATAAAGATCACGATAAAAAAAACCTCCCGGAGGAGGTCTTTTTTTAATGAGGAAAATTAGCGTTCAATGGCCAGCGCCACCCCTTGTCCGCCGCCTATACAGAGCGTGGCAATCCCTTTGCGGGCGTTGCGCTTCTTCATTTCGTGGACCAGCGAAACCAGGATCCGGCAGCCGGACGCCCCGATCGGGTGCCCCAGCGCGATCGCCCCACCGTTTACGTTGACCCGCAGCGGATCCCACTCCAGCATTTTTCCGACGGAGATCGCCTGCGCGGCATAGGCTTCGTTCACTTCGATCAGATCCACATCAGAAAGCTGCCACCCCGCACGCTCCAGACAGCGACGGGTCGCATAGACCGGCGCGATCCCCATTAACGCAGGATCCACGCCCACGCTGGCGAATGCCTTAATGCGGGCCAGCACGGGAAGATCGAGTTCGAGGGCTTTGCTTTCGCTCATCATCATGACGGCCGCGGCGCCGTCGTTAATGGAAGAGGCATTTCCCGCCGTGACCGAGCCCTGCATTTCAAACGCAGGATTCAGCCTCGCCAGCCCTTCAGCGCTGGCGTCGGTGCGCGGCTGCTCATCGGTATCCACAACGATAACCTCGCCCCCCTGACGCTGCGTGCTGACCGGGACAATTTCGTCGCGAAAACGGCCGGAATCAATCGCCGCACGCGCTTTTTGCTGCGAGCTTAGCGCATAGGCATCCTGCACCTCACGGCTGATGCCGTACTCGCGCGCCAGGTTTTCCGCCGTTACGCCCATATGATAATCGTTGAAGGCATCCCACAGCCCGTCATGCACCAGGCTGTCGAGCAGCTGACTGTTACCCAGCTGTGCGCCGGTACGGCTGTCGGTCAGGACGTGCGGCGCGCGGCTCATATTCTCCTGCCCGCCCGCAATGATCACGTCCGCCTCACCACACTGAATGGCCTGCGTCGCGAGATGCAGCGCTTTTAATCCTGAACCACAGACGTCGTTGATGGTGATAGCGGAGACGGTATTGGGCAGTCCGCCCTTCAGCGCCGCCTGTCGCGCAGGGTTTTGCCCGGCACCGGCCGTGAGGACCTGTCCCAGAATCACCTCATCAACTTCATGTGCTGCGATCCCGCTACGTTCTACCAGCGCTTTCACCACCACGCTGCCCAGGTCAACCGCCGAGTGACGCGCGAGCGCTCCCTGAAAACAGCCGATAGCTGTACGCAACGCACCCACTATTACGACATCTTTCATCACGACCTCTGTGTTAAATGACATGACGATAGTAGAGGATTGTTACTGGCAATTATCTTAATTGTTTAAAAATAGTGAGTTTAATCACAAGGATCAGCGTGCATCCTGCAGATACTGCCGCAGCCAGCTTCCGGCAACGCCGGGAGGGGATCGTTTATTCCACAGCAGATCGATGCCGATCGCCCGCGGCCAGCCGGGAACATTGAGCTGTACCAGGGATTTCGCGGCGGCAAATTCCTCCACCAGCGCGCACGGCAAGACGCACCAGCCAAATCCCTGTACCGCCATACTCAAGAGTAACAGGTAATTCGGGGCTGACCAGACGGGCCCGCGCGCGATCTCCGCCTCACGCTCAAGATAGGTGCTCAGCCGCAGCTCTCGCCAGCCGTGCAGCTCGTCACGCTGAACGTCATCCTGCCCGGCCAGCGGATGCGCGGTCGCGACATAGATCGCCATGCGGGTCTGCATCGGCAGCCGGATGGCGCCAATATCCGTAGGATAACCGTCTCGCGCTTCGGTGAGGCCAATCTGCGCGCGCTCCTTTTGCAGCAGATCGATCACGTCCTCCTCCTCGCCAATCAGACATTCGAATTCCGTATGGGGAAAGCGCGCGTCAAACTGCTTCATCATCTCTTCCAGCACATCCGGGTTGAGGGTATCGGAAAGGACAAACGTCAGACGCGCCTCCGTTTGCGCCGTGAGCGACACCGCCAGCTCATCCAGCCGCGTGCTGGCGGCGAGAATAGCCTGCACGTAGCCCAGCACCTGTTCCCCCTGGGCCGTTAACACCGGCTGGCGGGCCGAACGGTCAAACAGCTCAAATCCCAGATCGGCTTCAAGGTTGGCAATGGACGTGCTGACCGTCGACTGGCTTTTACGCAGCCGGCGTGCGGCCGCAGAGAAAGAGCCTGCTGCAACGGTCTCGACAAACGCGGTCAGGGCTTCGGGTGAATAGCGCATAACCTATCTACTTTTACGATGGATACTATCTTTAATATATCAGCTTTAGCGATAAAAATAGGCCACATCAACGCCCATACTGGCGAATTAACGAGGTCTATCGCTATGCAACATCAGGATGCACTCCAACGTAAACTGCCGGAGCGGATCTTTCATGCTGTCTGTTTTGAAGGGATTGCGACGGCGATCCTCGCCCCTACCGCGGCGTGGCTTATGCAGCGTTCCGTGGTGGAAATGGGTGGGTTGACCATTATTCTGGCCACCACCGCCATGCTGTGGAACATTATTTATAACGTCGGCTTCGACCGTTTCTGGCCTGTTCAGCGCGTCAAACGTACGGCAAAAGTGCGTGCGCTGCATGCGCTGGGGTTCGAATGCGGCTTTATTGTGATAGGCGTGTCGATTGTTGCCGCCGTGCTGGGCGTCACCCTGCTGCAGGCATTCACACTGGAAATAGGTTTCTTCCTGTTCTTCCTGCCGTACACCATGTTCTATAACTGGGCGTACGATAATCTGCGTGAGAAATTTCTTAAGCGCAGCCAGCAACGACGCGCCCTGGCAGGCTGAACCGCCTCTGGCCGGACGCCCGTTCCGGCCCGACGTCTTCGAAGCAACTGCGCTCTTAAGGCATAACTATGGTAAATTGCACGCCATTCTGATGGTTTGATAGTTGATACGTTGCTCTAATGTCGAAAATTTGGTCAAAAGATGAGACTCTCTGGAGTTTCGCTCTCTACGGCACGGCCGTGGGCGCAGGAACGCTCTTCCTGCCCATTCAGCTGGGCTCCGCAGGCGCAATCGTCCTGTTTATTACCGCCCTCGTGGCCTACCCCTTAACCTACTGGCCGCACAAAGCGCTGGCGCAATTTATCCTGTCGTCGAAAACAAAAGGCAACGAAGGGATCACCGGCGCCGTTTCGCACTATTACGGCAGGAAGATCGGCAACCTGATCACCACGCTCTATTTCATCGCCTTCTTTGTGGTGGTGCAGATTTATGCGGTGGCCATCACCAACTCGTTAACCGAGCAGCTGGCAAAACACCTGACGGTAGACACCACCGTTCGCGTGCTGGTTAGCCTGGGCGTGGTGCTGGTCCTGAATCTGATCTTCCTGATGGGACGGCATATCACGATAAAAGTGATGGGCTTCCTGGTGTTTCCGCTGATCGCCTATTTCCTGTTTGTCTCGCTCTACCTGATCGGCAGCTGGCAACCCTCGCTGCTGACCAGCCAGATGGCCGTCGATCGCCATACGCTGCACCAGGTCTGGATTTCGATTCCGGTGATGGTGTTTGCGTTCAGCCACACGCCGATTATCTCGACGTTTGCCGTTGACCGCCGCGAGAAGTTCGGGGACGAGGCCATGGCTAAATGCAAGAAAATCATGAAGGTGGCATACCTGATTATCTGCCTTAGCGTGCTGTTCTTCGTCTTCAGCTGCCTGCTCTCTATTCCGCCGTCGTATATTGTGGCCGCCAAAGAGGAAGGGGTGACAATCCTGTCTGCGCTGTCGATGATGCCCTCCTCACCGGCGTGGCTGGGGATTTCCGGGATTGTCGTGGCGATTATTGCGATGTCGAAATCGTTTCTCGGCACCTATTTTGGGGTGATTGAAGGGGCGACGGAGATCGTGAAGTCGTCGCTGAACCAGGTGGGCGTGAAAAAGAGCCGCGCCTTTAACCGCGCGATTTCCATCATGGGGGTGTCGTTAATCACCTTTGCCGTCTGCTGCATTAACCCGAACGCCATTTCGATGATTTACGCCATCAGCGGCCCGCTTATCGCCATGATCCTGTTTATCATGCCGACGCTGTCGACGTATCTGATCCCCTCCCTGAAACCGTACCGTTCCATTGGCAACCTGCTGACGCTGATTGTCGGGGTGCTGTGCGTGTCGGTGATGTTTGTCGGCTAATTCCCTTTCCTGCCCGGCGCGCTGCCGGGCAGGCCATTCAACCCCGGCCTCCTGCTTACAGCGGAAAAGGCCTGTCCTGCACCACCGTTTTCATGACAAGCGTTGAGCGAAGATGCTGCACGCCGGGCATAGCGGAGAGCTTCTCGTCGTAAAGCTTCTGGAAAGCGGAAAGGTCGCGGGTCACGACGTGCATCAGATAATCAGGATCGCCAAACAGGCGCTGGGCCAGCACGATCTGCGGGATCTCTTCCACCGCCTCTTCAAACGCGCTGACCGCCTTGCGGTCCCCCTCTTTCAGCGTCGCGAACACTATCGCCAGGAAATTAAATCCCATTTTGGCGGGGTCGAGGCTGGCACGGTATCCCGTTATGGCCCCGCTTTGCTCCAGCGCCCGCACGCGACGATGGCACGGCGAAAGGCTCAGATTCACCCGCTCAGCCAGCTCGGTAAGCGACAGGCGGCCGTCAGACTGCAGCTCAGCAAGAATTTTTCTATCGATGCTATCCATGTGGAAGATTTTCTCATTTTCACCGTGTTATGAGCATAACATTGAAAGCCTATTTCGCAGTGTTAGCGATATTCTTTTTCGCAACGTATAACGCACTGCGGGAGTATTTCAGGACGATGGAAATGAGTATTGTGGCCGGCTTTTGGGTGGTTTCGTTTCTGCTCATCATGACCCCGGGGGCCGACTGGGCCTACGCCATTAGCGCCGGAATTAATGGACGCCGCGTGGTCCCGGCGGTGATGGGGCTGATGTCCGGGCATCTGCTAGCCACATTGATTGTGGTGGCAGGCGTGGGGGTATTGATTGCTCAACATCCGCTGGCGTTAGCCGGGCTGACCGTGGCGGGAGCCCTGTATCTCCTGTGGCTTGGCATAACGTTATTGCGTCACCCGGCCGCACCGGAGAAGGCCACCCAGCATGCGGGTAACTGGACGCAGTGGGCGATGAAAGGACTCTGCATTAGCGGCCTTAATCCGAAGGTTTTTTTGCTGTTCCTGGCCCTGCTTCCGCAATTCACAGACCCAACCGGAAGCTGGTCGATAGCGATGCAGATGTCTGCGCTTGGGATGATGCACCTTATTACCTGTACCCTGGTCTATCTGCTGGTGGGGTATGGTTCGAAAGCGGTGCTGGCGACCCGGCCACAGGCGGCCCGTCTGGTGAGCAGGGCATCGGGAGGGTTGATGGTGCTGATCGCGCTGGTACTGCTGTTTGAGCAGGTGAGATAAAAAAACACCGGCCATCGCCGGTGTGAGTTACGCCCGAATGTCGTCATATTCCCGCGTTTTATCAAACTCATGTTTCGCGAACGGGCACAGCGGGATAATTTTGCGGTTCTCACCGCGCATCTTCTCCACCACTTTCGCCACCAGCTGTTTACCGACGCCCTGCCCTTTCAGGCTCTCATCCACATCGGTGTGCTCGATAATGCTCAGGTGCTCGCCGGTTGGCACGAAGACAATCTCCGCGACCTGGTTGCCGTTCGCATCATTCACGTAAAACTTGTTATGGCCTTCCAGAATATCCATGGTTCCTCGCTTATTTTTGGCGATACTTCAGCGCACCGCTCGGGCAGGTATCAATCACGCGTACAACCGTTTCAACGTCCACTTCATCGGGAATAATCCACGGTTTACGTTTCAGATTAAACAGCTTTGCGCTCCCACGCACGCAGTTACCGGAGTGTTTGCAGATCCCGGTGTTGAAGTAGACGTCAATTTTCTCGCCGGTATAGGCCCGGTAACCCGCATCCAGTAGCTCTTTATCCATGACATTGCCTCTGTAATTATTATCGTGCTGAATGAAGAATAGCCTGACGGGATCCTGATGGCTATATACCCGTCATACTTCAAGCTGCAGGTGCGTTGGCTGCACTCACTCACCCCAGTCACGTACTTATGTACGCTCCCGGGGATTCGTTCCCTTGCCGCCTTCCCGCAACTCGAATTATTTAGGGTATAACGCCGAAAACGAAAAGCCAGGTCACAACTCTTTTAGTGCCAGATTGCGTCCGCTATTGGCCCATGTCAGGCTCGGGAAATGTCACTTTTACATAACATCCGCAGGTTGAATGAAACGCAGACTCTCTTTTCAGGTAAAGCTGTTTTTAGCGCTGGTGTGCTTTTCCTGCCTGCTGTTAGTTCTGCTGGGAACGATCCTGTTTCATTTTATTGACCGACAGCTCCATCACGATCTCGGCCAGCGCGCCCGGGTGCAGGCCAGCCAGATCGCGCTGATGCCGGGTCTGGCGGCCATGGTTGCGGCCAGAGATATTCCGGGGATAGCCCGGTTAATTCAGCCGCTACGCGCCGAAAGCGATGCCAGCTACATTGTGATTGGCGATACCGAGGAACAGCACCTCTATCATTCGGAATCCCCGGAGCGCATAAATTTACCGATGATCGGCGGGGATAATGCGGAAGTATTACAGGGCAAAACCATTATTTCCGTGCGCCAGGGCGGGATTGGGGTTTCACTGCGCAGCAAAGCGCCGATCTTTAACGCGCAGCACCAGGTGATTGGTATTGTCTCGGTCGGCTATCTGACCTCCTATATTGCCAATATTAATGCCCGCATACTCTGGCAGTCCGGGCTGTACGGCGCGGGGCTTCTGCTGCTGCTGTTTATGTTCTCCTGGTTGTTTACCCGCAATCTCAAAAAACAGATGTTCCGACTGGAGCCGAAAGATATCGCTCAGCTGGTTTTGCAGCAGCGCGCGCTATTAGAAGCCATGTATGAAGGGGTATTTGCCGTCAATGATGAGAAGCAGCTGATTTTAATTAACCGCGCCGCACGAGAGATGCTGGATATCCGGCAAAGTGAGAAAGCGCTTATCGGCAAACCGCTGGAAGACGTTCTGCAGACGTCGCCGGGCTTTTTATCCCAGCGCTACGCCTCGGTGAGCAGCGGTAGCCACGACCAGATTGCGGTGCTGAACCAGCGGGAGGTGATCGTCAACCGCGTCGCGATTGAGGTCGAACCCGGCGTTGAAAGCGGCTGGGTGTACAGCTTTCGCGACAAAAATGACATCAACACCCTCAGCAGCCAGCTCAGTCAGATCAAGCGCTATGCGGATAACCTGCGCATTATGCGCCACGAGCAGCTGAACTGGACCGCCACGCTGGTGGGCTTGCTGCAGATGAAACACTATGACGAGGCGATTCGCTACATTCAGGTGCAGTCCGAAGGCGCGCAGCGCGTGCTGGACTTTGTCTCCGCCCGTTTTTCCTCTCCCGCGCTGTGCGGGCTGCTGCTCGGAAAATACGTCAGCGCCCGCGAAAAAGGGATCGAACTGCTGTTTGATCCCGCCTGCCAGCTCACCCGCATGCCTGCCACGCTCAACGAAACGGAGCTGATGTCCATTATTGGTAACCTGCTGGATAACGCGGTAGACGCGACCCTTAAGGCTCCGGTCCCCGCGCCGGTGGAACTCTACATTTCTGACCGAAACCAGGAGCTGCTGATCGAGGTGGCCGACCGGGGCTGCGGGGTGGAGGATGCGATGAAGCCGCATATTTTCCGCCAGGGATTCAGCAGCAAGCCGGAACGTGAAAACGACATTGTGGGTACCGAGCACGGTATTGGACTGTATCTGGTGGCAGGATATATCGACAAGGCTGGCGGCAGCATTGAGATTGCCGACAACACGCCACAAGGGACTATTTTTTCTGTGTTTATTCCGAATGGGCAAAAGCATGACCCGAGCACTTGATGTTGTGATCGTTGAAGATGAGCCGCACCTGGCGGAGCTGCATCGCGAGTATATCGAGCAGAATTTTCATTTGCGCGTGGTGGGCATCGCCGCGTCGATTGAGCAGGCATGCCGCCTGATTCGTCAGCATCAGCCGCGGCTTATCCTGCTGGACAACTATCTCCCGGACGGTAAAGGCGTGGAGCTCATCGATAACCCGCTGCTGAAAAGCTACGAATGCTCGGTGATCTTCATCACCGCCGCCAGCGATATGCAAACCTGCAGCCACGCCATGCGCAGCGGCGCGTTTGACTACCTCATCAAGCCCGTCTTTTTCCAGCGCCTGCACGCCTCGCTGGAGCGTTTTATGCGCTTCATCCACACCGTACAGCAGGTGAAGGTGGTCGACCAGCATGCGCTGGATCGCCTGTTTCATCTGCCTGCCGCGGAAGCCTCCGTAACGCCGTCCACAAAGGGCATTGAACCCCAGACGCTGGAGCGGATAAAACGCCTGTTCGCCGAGCATCCCGACAGCGCGATGTCGGTTGAAGAGGTGGTGGAAAACGTGGGGATCAGCAAAACCACGGGGCGTCGCTACCTCGAATACTGCGTGGAGAGTGGGTTAATCAGCATTGAAATGCTGTACGGCAATATTGGTCATCCTCGCCGGTTATACCGCAAAGCCCCCGATAAACCGTAATCCGCAACCGTTCGTTGGCTAACGTTCGCGGATTTTATGGTGTTAATTGCTGAAACGACGGCGACAATCACACTTCGGAATCATTGCCCTCGCCTCCCTATTGTCGGAGGCGCGCTTTACGCTATGTTGACAATTAGTTCCTCAAATGTAACTAAAAGGTTAACTATAATGTCGAACACGTTCCGAATTTCTCTGCTTACCGCTACCGTACTGTTCTCTGCTTCTGCACTGTCTGCCCTGCCGCAGGGTTATCCTGCTGAGTATCAAAAAGTGGTTGATGCCGCCACGAAAGAGGGCAAGGTTGTCATCTATTCCACTACCGACATCAAAGCTGCCGGGCCGCTGATCCAGGGCTTCGAAAAAACCTACCCGGGCATTAAAGTCGAATACAACGACATGAACAGCACCGAGCTGTACAACCGTTTCATCAGCGAACAGGCTTCCGGCGGCGTGAGCGGCGACGTGGTCTGGAGCTCCTCGATGGACACGGGTCTGAAGCTCGCCACCGACTACGCCATGGAGTACAAATCTCCGGAGCAAAGCCAGCTGCCGAAATGGGCGGTCTGGAAAGATAAGGCCTACGGCACCACCTATGAGCCGGTGGTCTTTATCTACAACAAGCGCCTGATCCCGGCCGGTGACGTGCCGGATTCTCACGCCGCGCTGGCGAAGCTGATTGCCAGCCAGACGGACAAATTCAAGAACAAAGTCACCACCTACGATATCGAAAAATCGGGTCTGGGCTTTATGCTCTCGGTGCAGGATCACAACGCCGATCCGAACTACTTTAAGACCCTGGCCGACGTCGCCAAAGGGGGCCTGTCGGTGCAGTCGTCTACCGGCACCATGATGGAGCGCGTCTCCTCCGGTGAAAACCTGATCGGCTTCAACATCCTCGGTTCCTACGCGGAAGCGCGTGCGAAGAACGATCCGTCACTCGGCATTGCCTATCCGAAGGATTACACCCTGGTGCTGTCGCGCGTGTCGTTCATCAGCCAGCAATCGCAAAACAGCAATGCCGCGAAGCTGTGGCTGGACTACGTGCTCTCTGAACAAGGGCAAAGCATTCTGGCCAACCAGGCGGACATTCCCTCCATTCGTAACGATATCGAAGGGAAAAATGATATCGACGGCCTGACCAAAATCCTCGGCAACGCGCTGAAGCCGATCCCGGTTGATGAAACGCTGCTGGAATACCTGCAGCCGAAAAAACGCCTGGAGTACATCAAAGAGTGGCGTACCGCCGCCGGTAAATAAGCGTCTGAGCGCGGCGCTGGCCGCCGCGCTCCCTTATCGACTGAGTTCGTTTTTCTGGGCTGCAACACCAGGGATACCCCATGAATACATTACGCAGAAAGTGGCAAAGCCTGCCGCGAGGCATCGTCGTGCTGATAACCGCCCTGGTTATCTACACGCCGCTGTCGTTTATCGTGATCCAGAGCTTCCTGTCCGCGCCGTTCTTTTCGCCGTCAAAAGAGTGGAGCTTTGAATCATTTGATTTTATTTTCACCGATCCTGATTTTTATAAGGCCCTGAAAAGCGGCTTTATTCTGGCTTTCGGGCTGGTCTTTATCTCTATCCCGCTGGGCGGCGTGCTGGCGTTTCTGATGGTGCGTACCGACCTGCCCGGTCGCCGACTGATTGAGCCGCTGATCCTGGTCCCGATTTTCGTTTCACCGATGGTGCTGGGCTTCGGCTACGTGGTGGCCGCCGGTCCGGTGGGCTTTCTCTCCCAGTGGGCGGAGGCGCTGATTGGCTTTGTGCCGTGGAATATCTACGACATGTCGAGCATTGTGGTCATTGCCGGCCTGACGCACGTCCCGCACGCCTATCTGTATATCTCGTCAGCGCTGCGCAGCGTGGGCTCCGACGTGGAAGAAGCCGCGCGCACCGCGGGCGCGTCGCCCTGGCAGGTGATGACCTCCGTCAGCCTGCCGATGGTGCGCCCGTCTATTCTGTACGCCACCGTGCTGCTGTTCTTCCTCGGGCTGGAAGTGTTCGGCCTGATGCTGGTCCTCGGCGATCCGGAAGGCAACATGGTGTTGGCGACCTATCTTTATAAGCTGACGAACAAGATGGGTACCCCGTCCTATAACCTGATGGCGGCGGTTGCCGTGGTGCTGATCTGCATCACCATCCCGCTGGTGATGCTCCAGCGTCGCCTGATGCGCACCGCCAACCGCTTCGTCACCATGAAGGGCAAGGCCTCGCAGGCCCGGGCTCTGCCGCTGGGTAAATGGCGCTGGGTGGCTGGCGCGGTGATTGCCTTCTGGCTCACCGTCACCATTGGCGTTCCGTTGCTCGGCGTGGTGCTGCGCGCGTTTATCTCCAACTGGGGCGTGGGCGTTTCGCTGTGGGACGAGCTTTCTCTGAACACCTTCCGCACCATCTGGGCGCAGCCCAACCTGCTGCGCGCCATCGTCAACTCCATGGCGATTGGGGTGATTGGCGGCGCGCTGGCCGTGGTGTGCTACCTGTTTGTCGGCATTGCCATGCACCGCAAGCCGGATAACACCACGCGTTTCCTGGACTACAGCGTGCTGGTGCCGCGCGCCGTGCCCGGCCTGCTGGCGGGTCTGGCCTTCCTGTGGGTGTTCCTGTTCCTGCCGATGTGGCTGGATAACTCGCTGAAATCCGGCTGGCTTTCCGGGTTTGCCTGGACCGACTGGATGCGTGAAAACGTCATCGTCTGGCTACGCTCGCTGCGCAGCACCATTTTCAGCGTCTGGCTGGCCTATACCGTGGTGTGGATGGCTTACGGGCTGAGGCTTATCTCTTCCACGCTGCTGCAGGTAGGGCCGGAGCTTGAAGAAGCCGCGCGCAGCACCGGGGCGACGCGCGGGCAGATCACCCGCCACGTCACCATTCCGCTCTCTCGCTACGGTCTTATCGGTTCGTGGCTGCTGATGTTCCTGATCTTTGAGCGCGAATATTCAACGGGTGTGTATCTGCTTTCGCCCGGCACGGAGACCATCGGCTCGATGCTGGTTTCCCTCTGGGCCGCGGGTGCCATCGATATCGTGGCGGCGCTCTCTTTCATTAACATCCTGCTTGTCGTGGTAGGTCTGGGCATTGCCCTTCGTTTCGGAGTGAAAATACATGATTGAATTAGCGGTTGACGATCTGCACTTAACCTACGGCGACAATCCTGTTTTAAAAGGTGTCTCCATGAACCTGAAGCGCGGCGAAGTGGTCTCCCTGTTAGGCCCCTCCGGCAGCGGCAAAACCACCCTGCTCCGCGCCGTCGCGGGTCTGGAAAAACCGACCCAGGGGTCGATTGTCATTGGCAACAATAAAGTTTACGACGGCACGCCGCGCAGTGAGGTCCCGGCGGAAGAGCGTAACCTGGGGCTGGTATTCCAGTCCTATGCCCTGTGGCCGCACAAAACCGTGTTTGAGAACGTGGCCTATCCGCTCAAGCTGCGCAAAGTCCCGGCCAAAGAGATCCAGCAGCGCGTGCAGGACGTGCTGGACCAGCTGGGTCTGGGCCATCTTGGCAAACGTCACCCGCACCAGCTCTCCGGTGGGCAGCAGCAGCGCGTGGCGATTGGCCGCGCGCTGGTCTACAACCCGCCGGTGATTTTGCTGGACGAGCCGCTTTCCAACCTCGACGCCAAGCTGCGCGAAGAGGCCCGCGTGTTCCTGCGCGAGCTGATTATCAAGCTCGGGCTATCGGCGCTGATGGTGACGCACGACCAGAACGAAGCGATGTCCATTTCCGACCGCATCCTGCTGCTGAACAACGGCAAAATTGAGCAACAGGGTACGCCGCAGGAGATGTACGGCTCGCCGAAGACGCTGTTTACCGCCGAGTTTATGGGCAGCAACAACCGCCTGCACGGCAAGGTCACCGACGTGCGCGACGGCAGAGCGCGCATCGAAGGAAAAGGCTGGGTGCTGTGGGGCCAGGCGGGCGAAGGGGTACAGAGCGGTAATGACGCCACGGCGGTGATCCGCGTCGAGCGCGTGGCGGTGGTCGAGGGGCCTGGGGAAAATCAGCTTGAGCTGCCGCTGCTCACCAGCATGTACCTCGGCGACCGCTGGGAGTACCTGTTCCGCACAGTGGGAGATGATTTTGTCATTCGTGCGTATGGGCATGAGGTTCGGGATCCGCAGCACTGCCATCTTTCGCTGCCGGAGAAGCATGTTTGGGTGTTCCCGAAAGGGTGATGAGTCAATAATTAATCTGCCATGGCCCGGTTGCGATTCGCTTACCGGGTCTACAAAATAAAGAAATGCGCTGATGCCAGGATTGGTGGCGCTAGTTATTATTGTTAATGCATTCCGACTTAAATATTTACCTGACTCTTCTTTCCATCCCTACGCATAACGGATTAAGGCTCCATATCAAAATGTTATTACAGAGCATATAAAGAAAATTTATGCATCATATCCAGCATTTTTGAAAACTGATTGAACATGCTCCGTCAGTCCAACAAGATCTTCATAGGCGATTGGGCCAAAATCAGGATAATGGTTTTCAATATACTCGTTAACATCTTCCATACCTTCACTGACTCTGAGATTCTTAACAAATGTAGGCAAAATACGATGATTAACACCAGTACCATACTCTTTCGGATGATGGGTCATACACCACTCAACTTTACCTTTATATGATTGAATCGCATCTTCCAGTAAGGCGATAACTTCTGGAACCTCTTTTTCAAAACGAAAACTGGTATAAGGAGGATACTTAGAGCGATCAATTTTTTCAAAATGGTCATTTATCCATTCATCTTCAATACGGCTCTGATAATGTAACCACTCCAGTTTTCCAAGAGAACCAATGAAGTCCAACAAGATTGTTTCTTTCTTACCTATCGGAAACATTATTTTAACCCCTGTAATTTATCAGAGATCGTAACACTTCCCTGATTTATAGATTTGATATGTTTTTCCCAATCTCCTTTAGGAATTGGTTTTAAGGACACTCTTGGATCGTAAACATACTGACCATCGGTATAAACCTGATGAAATGCTTGTTCATGTACAATTTTTCCATTTTCATACACATTTAAGTTGTACGGAGTCGTCGGCCTTGCTTCAATAATTTTCCCGTGCCCGCCAGCTGCATCGAGAAGTTTAGGTGCGATATCTGAGCAATCCGTACAATCTGTATTGCCTATCCAGGCAATAAACTTAGGTTCGTTCATTTTTTCAATAACACTCTGATTGGCTGGATAACCGGGATTTTCAGGGCGAACATTTTCAAGACCGGGGATCTTCTCGTTCTGATAGAAAAGATCATCCAGTGAAGGAGAATCCGGAACCGGCGTAGTTGTCGTCCAGCCATTATTGTTTGACGCTCCATCACCGTTGGTATTACCAGTATGATTTATCCCTCCGGTTGCTACACTATTCTTCCCTGTGTTGGAGGGCACATTTCCAGTTACAGTCTGGTCGCCACCAGTGTTTGATGGTCCCGGGTTGATGACCTGCGTACCACCAGTACTGGTGATCGTCTTACCTGTCAGGGACTCATAGGCCGCTTTCTGAGCATTATTTAACTGACTGAGCTGGGAAGGATCATTGAGCGAGGCCACATAGATCAGATGCAACTGCTCATCTTGTGACAATGTATCCATTGCTGATGTGGATGCACCAATGCCCAGTAAAGCACCCAGACCACTGGCAACCAGGCGATCACGGCAAGCAGAAATTTTCAGACATCCCTGTGCAGCCAGTTTACCGCCCTGTATAACGACACCCAGCGAGTTATTCTCAACCTCCACCTTCGCCGTTTCCGACGCCGTCGCCGCCATGGAGACACTACCATCCGTCACTGCTGCGCCCGCCAGACCACCTGCGATACTCACGAGGCTACTGACCAGCCGTTTCTCCTCTGCTGCCAGGTCACTGGATTTTTTATCGCCATACAGCGCGCTGACCAGATGGTCGGTCATCGCCGAGGCCGTAATGGCACCCATGGCACCGGCCTTCAGACCAGCAGCACTGCTCCCCCCACTCAGCTGCGTCAGCGCCGCAGCCACAATACCGTGCAGCGCGGCACGGGCTGTCGGATCTTTCTGCTCCTTGACCAGGGTCGCCAGAAGAGGGGCCGCCCCCGCTGCCGCACCTGCCTTCAGGTTACCGCCAAGCGCACCTGCCAGTAATCCCGCAGCTGCGCTGCCCTTAGTCCAGAAGGCACTCCCCGGACCGTACTCGGTATTCTGATATCCGGGCTGCGTCTTCAGGAACGCTTCCTGCTCCTGCGGCGTATCGCCCTGCAGTTTTCCTTCTGACGCCAGCTTCGCGCCCAGCGCCGCATTGGGGGTAAACTTAACGGCTGATTAAACGATCCCGGCACAGTGGCCGGGATCTGTGTCATTTAGACAGTGGTTCAAGGCGAAGAAGATGAGACTTTGCCTTCTCTATAAGCTGTAAAAACTCATCGCATTGAAATTCAAGAATATTACTTTCATCTGGATAAATAATAATATTCACTGATTTCCTGTCTTCTGATAGTGAGATTTCACCCCACTGGACTCGATTAAAAGACAATTCAGCATAAAGATCTTCCCGATCAACTGAACTACCTACGCTATATTCCAACATATGAGACCTCTATTTAGTTGGTGGTTCACGGAAGCCAATTAATCTTGAACCATCAGAATTAAATCGTAATGCTCGTCCATCAGGAGCTGTAGCTTCAACAACAGTAATCCTTTGTTTATTTTCAAAAACCACTCGGGATTCAATCTTAGTATTTGGATTGTTTAATATTTCGTTAACTATATTCTGAGCTTCCTGATTAAGAACTGACGCTTTTTGACTGGAATAAGAATATGCGGAACCTTCTCTTCCGCCATGCTTTTGTAGTGCTCGTCCGGCATCAGTCAATCCATTTCTGTTAGATGCTGAAGCGGCCTCATTAAGGCGATCTTTTGATGGGGCAGTAGAAGCCCTGTTATTCCGAGCATTCTCCTCATCCTGCGGCTCCCAGCCCCCCGGCGTGCCTGATCCCGCTCCCCCAGTTCTGCCTTTTCTTCATCCGTCCAATTTGCGCCAGTATTTGGCTGTTCTTTATCATTAGTCAGCGCTTCACCGATTGCTACACCTGCACCAGTGGCGGCAGCAGTCCCGCCTCCTGGCCCAAACCCACCACCTTCCAGCAATGGATTTCTGCATGCCCACGGCTCCTGTGCACACATTGCGCTGTTCAGCGTGTTATTCTCAACAACAACTCTTTCCTGTGCATTCCGGCAGGAACAACACATTTTTCCCTGTTCAGTCAGTGACTTACAGGGTGTTTTTGCTAAGGTACATCTGCTGCTGCAACTTTTTTCGCTGTTAAGCGTTTCAAGGGGTTAAAGGCTGATAAAACGATCCCAGCCATTGAGCTGGGATCGTTTTATCAGTTACTGTTTGTTAAATGCTCGTTTCGCCTCATTTAAATTCGAAGAGTTTGCCCCGCCAGAAAAATCTGGATCAGCCGATTGTACAGGGTCATCTTCCCACCCACATACAGGGCAAATTTCATAACAACCCAGCTCATCAATTGTTTTATTTCCACAGCATGGACAAGGATAAGAGCCATTATTCATCATTGTTTTTTCCAATATTCGAGACCTTTCTCTGGTTTAAACATTGTACGCGGTACACCATTTATATCTTTTGAAGCAAAGACATTAGTCGCAGGATTGTAATACAGCGTGTCTCCGTTAGGGCGAGTTTTAGTTAAGGTACCTTGCGGTGGGGTTGTCATAAAATTATGGGCAGCATCAACATATTGCTTAGCATTCTGATACTCAGGAAATTCTTTCCCATGTTTTGTCCAGTGTCCATAGGCATTACCCACAGGTTTTGCTTTCTTGGTTTCTGTCCAAATCTGAGTATCTTTAGATTTACCACCAATCGGAACAGCCCCAATCCCAAGACCAGCAGTTCCAGGAAGCGGCTTACCATCTTCGTCAAACAACACCCCAGGCCTGGCAATGTTGTAGACTTTTGGGAGGCGGTCGCCGTGCTCTTTCTCAAGCTCTTCCTCATCATGGCCAGGACTCAGCGTGTTATTCTCAACCTCCACCTTCGCCGTTTCCGACGCCGTCGCCGCCATGGAGACACTGCCATCCGTCACTGCTGCGCCCGCCAGACCACCTGCGATACTCACGAGGCTACTGACCAGCCGTTTCTCCTCTGCTGCCAGGTCACTGGATTTTTTATCGCCATACAGCGCGCTGACCAGATGGTCGGTCATCGCCGAGGCCGTAATGGCACCCATGGCACCGGCCTTCAGACCAGCAGCACTGCTCCCCCCACTCAGCTGCGTCAGCGCCGCAGCCACAATACCGTGCAGCGCGGCACGGGCTGTCGGATCTTTCTGCTCCTTGACCAGGGTCGCCAGAAGAGGGGCCGCCCCCGCTGCCGCACCTGCCTTCAGGTTACCGCCAAGCGCACCTGCCAGTAATCCCGCAGCTGCGCTGCCCTTAGTCCAGAAGGCACTCCCCGGACCGTACTCGGTATTCTGATATCCGGGCTGCGTCTTCAGGAACGCTTCCTGCTCCTGCGGCGTATCGCCCTGCAGTTTTCCTTCTGACGCCAGCTTCGCGCCCAGCACCGCATTGGATTCCCGCGCTTTCTGCTCCGCATACTTGCCGTAAGCATCCAGCGCAGAGGTGGCCAGCGCCGCGCCTTCGCTCTGGACCGCCAGGTTATCCCTGACCTTCTGCACATCACCGTTCACGTCCACGCCGTGGTGGGCGTCAGCCGTATCACGGTTCAGGTCAGCAATATCCTGTTTCTGTCCCGCCGGGTTGCGAATGACAATGCTACCGCCACTCACCGCTGATGAGGTCGTGCCGGTGTGGCTCTCTTTTGCCTGGCCCGTACCGATGGCCGGTGCCAGGTTGCGGTTTTCACCGTTCCCGCTGCCGCCCGCGCTGCCGGAAAGCGCCACCGTGTAGCCGTTGCCGCTGGTCTGGCTCTCGTTGTGGAGATTACTGAAACCCAGCGTACCGGTGTCGAGGCTATTTTTATCTGCAGACGCCGTGGATGCAATCACCGCGCCGTCAAGCTGGGTATGATTTCCGGTGGTGACGGCAAAGCCGCCCTTGCCTGCGAATATCCCGCTCTGTTCAGCGACGCTCTTACCATTCTGGGTGATATTCTCACCGATGCACTGACGCTACCGGAAAAGGCACCATAACACAGTGGCGGTATGCACAGACTGAGGGACGCGCCTGACGAAGACTGCTTGCTGTCATAACTGGCTGTATCCTGCACGCTGCTGATGGTGAGATCGCGTCCGCTGTTCACCGTAAGCTGTTCATCAGCATGGACAACGCTGTTCGTATTGCGCTGTGACTGGCTGTTTTCCTTACCCTTATACTGTGACGCTCCCAGCTCCACCGAGATGCCGTTTTGTGCACCAATCAGGCTCACACCGACACCAACGCTGAACTGGCTAACGCTGTTTTTACTCTCAGAGAGGGTTGTGTTCTGGGAGGCAGACAACAGAATATCGCGCCCCGCATCCAGCGCCACGTGTTTACCCGCGATCTGTACCCCCATACCGGCAATGTCATTTCCGGCACGAACAGAGACATTCTCGCCGGCATTAATGGTGGTGCCCTGCGTGTCGGTACTGTGGTAACGACTGTCCTGAGAGGACGTCCCCGCCGTTAAAGACACTTTAGCCTTGACGAGCGACGAGTCCGACATAGTGCCCTGCGCTGCGGGCAGCCGTCTCTGCGGCTTTAGCAGCCTCAACAGCCCAGCCGCCAGCAGATGCCGTCACACCATACTGGGCGCTGCTGCTGTGGTTTTCACCGTCGCGGGTATCCCGGCTCCCCCCCATGAGGTCATTTTCGCCACTGAGTGAGACCGATTTACCGGCACGGATATCCGTACCTGACAGGGAGAGACCGTTACCGGCCTGCGCGACAAGGGTCTGCCGGGTTTTCGGGGAGATTAAGGTCGCACCGGAAAGGGTAATGGTATGAATAGTGAAACAGGGTCCGGCGCCGGTAACAGGCAGCGGTCTGGCGGGCGCGGGGCGAGGAATACTCCGCTCCAGCTCCTCACGCTGTTGCTGGCTCTTTAATAACAGTTCCTCCTGCTGCTGACGCACTGTGTCCCGGTCAGCAGGAGTAAGGGGGGCTGCATGGCTCAGAGAACAAAAATAAAACGAGCAAAAAAAGACGGCTTTGCTGTAATAGCGCATATTAAAGGATAATAGTTTTTGTTTTCCTCAATATGCCAGCTCTGGCGCAATAGGGAATAGTCTCAAAAAGAGGGCTACTATAATTGGTAGTAATATTTGCGTTAAGTTTAAAAAAACCGTTATGACGAAGTGCGTCATATCGGAATTTTTTATTATTGCCTGATTGTTTCTTCTTTCAAAAAATTTTAACCACCCCTTCCAATAGTTAGATATAAACATGAGCTAGCAGCGTAGATTAAATTATCCGTTGCATTCATCGTGCTGCAAATTCTGATGACACCTGATAACTCAGTGCTGAATATGGAGGCATGCGTGATAACTTCGTTGAAGCGATCAAACAACAGCATGACGATACCTGGATGGAAAAGGATGGGCTGGTTAAAAAAATAGACAGAGGAGGATCACATCAAGAAATTCTGGAGCGGGCGAAGGGAATCGAACCCTCGTATAGAGCTTGGGAAGCTCTCGTTCTACCATTGAACTACGCCCGCTTTGAGGTGCGTAAGGCATTATAGACCTTACGCACCTTCATACAAGCCTCT
>OKVN01000265.1_pt1 | contig 24923 bp, 6 predicted proteins | sample 1606961 | NCBI WGS metagenome assembly OKVN01 (sample SAMN03281020, study PRJEB24777) | human gut metagenome | isolation source: fecal sample PR170 from 1 month old male Malay infant, vaginal delivered... | place: Singapore | collected 2005-12-29 | reverse complement strand
GCCGCAAAACTACCCGATTTGAGTTAAAAAAAGACGCGTATTGTCGCGCAAAATAAGTCTGAAAATAATGGGTGTTTTTTCCCAGGGATAGCTACATCCGTCTGGTGGACATATCCACAGGAATCCGCACACCTGCAAGGAGAGAAATATGAGTAACATAAAGGTTGTTGATGTCATCATTCGCAAAACGGCGGAGAAAACGAAATTAACCGGCGAAGGAAATTTGTCGGTCTCTATTTCCTCCCCGAGCGTGATTGAAATCCAGGGTTCTGCTCAGGATGTGGTGCGATATGTCCGCCAGGGTAAAGACCTCCTCATTTATATGAAAGATGGCAGCGTGATTCGCTGCAATAACTATTTTGTTGAAGATCCTGATACGCACAACCAGTCAGAGCTGGTGTTCAACGATCGTCAGGAACTGACGCATATTTCTTTTGCCGATACCGGGGAAGCGTCAGGCGTGGCGGTGACCGAGCTAACCGCGCAGGCCACACCGATTAGCAGCATTCAACCTTTCCTCGAGCAGGGTAGCGTCTTAAGCGACGCCCCGTGGGGCTGGATTGCGGGAGCTGCATTAGGCGGCGGTGCCATCGGGGCGCTGCTGGCAAACGGCGGCGACGGCGAGACTAAAACAAAAGTTATTGATAATACGAAAGAGGTGGAAAGCGCCACGCCAACCTTCCTGCTGTCGGATAAAGCGGGCGACAAGCAGGGCGTGCTGACAGCAAACGCGATCACGGACGACAACACGCCAACCTTTAGCGGCACCGGCCAGCCGGGCGCGACCATCCAGATCAAAGACAGCAGCGGCAGCACCATCGCCAGCGCCATGGTCGGTAAAGAGGGCACCTGGACGGTAAAATTACCGACCCAGACGGACGGGGAACACACCTGGTCGGTGGTGCAGATCGACGGCAGTAAAACCACCGATGCGGGCAACATTACCGTAACGGTCTCGACCGCCGAGGCTGCCATTACGCTGGCCACCACAGCGGGCGACAACGTGCTTAACGCCAGCGAGCAATCCGCGGGCTTTACGCTCTCCGGTGCCAGCAAGAATCTGGCGCAGGGTACCGCACTCACCGTGACGCTGAACGGTAAAACCTATACGACGGAAGTGGGGGCTGACGGGACGTGGAGTGTTAACGTGCCCGCGGCTGACGCGCAGGCGTCGGGCGATGGCACCTGGACGGTCAACGTCAGCGGCAAAGACGCGGCGGGTAACACCGTGAGCGGCAGCCAGACAATCGGCGTGGATAGCGTCGCGCCAACCCTCTCTGTCGATACCCTCGCGCAGGACAACATCATTAATGCCGCCGAGCACAGCCAGCCGCTGACGCTGACCGGCAAAACGACTGCGGAAGCCGGTCAGATCGTCACGGTCACGCTGAACGGTAAAAACTACAACGCCACGGTGGGCAGCGACGGTACCTGGTCCGTCACGCTTGCTGCGGACGACGTGCAGGCGCTCAACGAGGGTAATCACACCCTGACGGTGAACGTCAGCGACAAAGCGGGCAACGGTTCGTCTGTCACCGCAGATTTCACGGTGGATACCACCGCGCCGGTGGTCACCATCGATACCGTGGCGGGCGACGACATACTGAACACCAGCGAACAGGGCCAGGCGCAGATTATTTCCGGGCAGACGAGCGGCGCGTCGGCAGGCGATGTGGTCACCGTGACCGTTGGCGGCCAGTCCTTCACCGGCGTGGTGCTGGCGGACGGCAGCTGGAGCGTGGGCGTTCCGGCATCCGTGCTGGGCGCGCTGGGTGAAGGCAACCACACGATTTCAGTATCCGTGACCGACGCGGCGGGCAACACCGGCAGCGCCACGCACGGCATTACGCTGAGCGGCAACCCGCCAGAATTTACGATTGACGCCATTAGCCAGGACAACGTGCTGAATGCCCAGGAGGCGATGCAGCCGCTGAGCCTGACCGGTACCAGCAACCTGCCTGACGGCAGCGCCATTACCGTGACGCTGAACAACGTCAGCTATCAGGCCACCGTTGAAAACGGCATCTGGGCGGTCCAGGTGCCGGTTTCCGACGTGCTGAATCTGGCGAACACCCTCTACACCGTCAGCGTCAGCGGCACTGACAGCGTGGGTAACAGCGGCTCTGCCGGGGCGACGCTGCTGGTGGATACCGTGCTGCCGCAGGTGGTCATCAACACCTTTGCGGGCGACAACCTGGTCAATAACGCCGAAGCGGGTGTCGATCAAACCCTCAGCGGTCGCGTTACCGGCGCGGCGGCGGGCGATACCGTTTCTGTCACCGTGGGCGGCAAGAGCTACACCGCCACGGTGGGCAGCGATCTGACCTGGAGCGTGAAAATCCCGTCAGCGGATCTTAAGGCGTTCGGCGACGGCGATTTAACCTTCACCGCGTCGGTGACCAATTCGCACGGCAATACCGGTACCGGCGAGCGCGATATCAACATCAACGCACAGCTGCCGGGCCTGCGTGTGAACACCATTTCCGGCGACGACGTGGTCAACGCCATCGAACAGCAGCAGGATCTGACCGTCACCGGCGCCAGCACCCACCTGGCCGCGGGCACGCCGATCGTCGTCACCATCAACAACGTCGAATATAACGCCGTGGTTACCGCCAGCGGCGGCTGGAGCATTGGCGTTCCTGCTGCGGACCTGCAGGCCTGGACCGCGGGAGAGGTGACGGTTAGCGTCAGCGCAAAAGATGCCTGGGGCAATACCGTTGCGGCTGAACACCCGATTGAACTCGATCTCAACGCCGTGGCGGTCACCATTGATACCGTCTCCGGCGATGACCTGCTGAATGCGGCAGAAAAAGGTGCCGATTTAACTCTCTCCGGAAAGACGCAGGGCGTGGAGGCGGGGCAGACCGTGGTGGTGAAATTCGCCGACCAGACCTTTACCGCCCAGGTGCAGCAGGATGGCTCCTGGAGCCTGACCGTGCCCGCCAGCGCCATGGAAACCCTGATCGACGGGCGGGCGCAGGTGAGCGTCAGCGTCACGAACGTCAACGGTAACAGTGCCGACGCGTCGCGCGTGGTCACGGTGGATACGCTGCCGCCGGCGATTACCCTCGATAACCTCACCAGCGATAACATCATCAATGCGGCAGAGGCGCAGCAGGATTTAGCCTTAAGCGGCACCAGTACTGCGGAGCCGGGCCAGACGGTCACCGTGACGCTGAACGGCAAAACGTATCAGACCACGGTCCAGACGGACGGAACCTGGCAGCTGATCGTACCGGCGGCTGACGTCGGTGCCCTCAACGATGGCATCGTGACCGTGACGGCCACCGTAAGCGACGTGGCGGGCAACAGCAGCAGCGCCGACCGCGTTGGGCTGGTGGACGCGACTGTGCCGCAGGTGACCATCAACCACTTCGTCACCGACACCAATACCGTTAACCAGCTCGCCCATGCACAGGCGCAGATCCTGAGCGGCTCCGTCACCGGGGCGGCAGCGGGCGATCGGGTGACTATCACTATTAACAGCGTCGATTACACCACCGTGGTGGATGCGGCGGGGAACTGGAGCCTTGGCCTGCCCGCGTCTGTCGTGCAGGGGCTGACGGACGGCACCTGGACCATCGACGTCTCCGTGACCGACCGATCCGGCAATACCGGAAGCAGTTCACTGGATGTGGTGGTGAATACCGTGACGCCTGTCATCGGTGTCAACACGCTGGCGGCGGACGACGTGATCAACGCGGCAGAGAAAGGCGAAGATCTGCAGATTTCCGGCACCAGCAACCAGCCGGAAGGCACGACCATTACGGTGACCCTGAACGGCATTCACTACACGGCTACCGCTGACGCGAGCGGAAACTGGAGCGTAACCGTTCCGGCGGCAAACGTCTCGGCGCTGGGCGAAGCGAATTACACCGTGACGGCGAACGTCACCGATAGCGTCGGCAACAGCGCTTCAACCTCGCACGACGTGCTGGTGGACAGCTCGCTGCCGGTAGTAACGATCGACACGCTGGCGGGCGACAATATCGTTAACGCGGCGGAAGTGGCGGCAGGGCAAACCCTGACCGGTAAGGTGACAAATGCGGCGCCAGGTGACACTGTCACGATTACCCTGGGCGGCCAGACCTTTACTGCCACCGTACAGGACGATCTCACCTGGAGCCTGCCGTTAACCCAGAGCCAGTTGACCGCGCTGGGCAACGGCGATCTCACCGTATCGGCCAGCGTCACCAACGCACACGGCAATACCGGTTCTACTTCGCTCGACTTCACCATCAACGCCCAGCTTCCGGGGCTGCGTATTGATACGGTCGCGGGCGACGACGTGATCAACGTGATTGAGCACGCTCAGAACCTGATAGTGTCCGGCACCAGCACCGATCTGGCGGCGGGCAGCGCCGTCACCGTGACCATCAACGGAAAAGCGTATTCCGCAACGGTGCTGGCGGACGGCACCTGGCAGGCGGCGGTACCGGCGGCGGACGTGTCCCAGTGGGCAGATGGCTCGCTGGATATCAAGGCAAGCGCGCAGGATGCCTCCGGCAACCCGGTGGCTATCGGGACCGTCGTGGACGTCGATCTCGCGCCGGTTGCCATCACCATCAGCAGCGTGACCGACGACAACGTCCTTAACGCGGCGGAAAAAGGCCAGGATCTGGTGCTGTCCGGCACGTCATCTAACGTTGAAGCGGGCCAGACCGTCACCATTACCTTCGCAGGAAAAACGTACACCGCGACGGTGGATGCCAACGGCGACTGGACCTGGACCGTTCCGGCTGCCGATCTGAGCGGCCTGAAAGACGGCGACGCCAGCGTGCAGGTCAGCGTCACCAACGTGAACGGCAACGCCGCGTCTTCGGCGCAGGCATTCAGCGTCGACACCACCGCGCCGACGGTGACCATCAACACCATCAGCGGCGATAACATGCTGAATGCGGCAGAGGCAGCGCAGGATCTGACCCTGAGCGGGACCTCTACTGCCGAAGCGGGCCAGACGGTCACCGTGACCTTTAACGGCAATCAGTACACTGCGCAGGTGCAGGCGGACGGCAGCTGGACGCTCGACGTGCCTGCGGCGGATCTGGCAGGCATCACCGACGGCAACGCGGCGGTCACGGCGACCGTGTCCGATAAAGCAGGTAACCCGGCCAGCGCGGGCTCCTCGGTGCTGGTGGACACCACCGTACCGCAGATTAGCTTCAACATCGTCGCGGGCGACGACATCGTGAATATTGCCGAGCACGGCCAGGCGCTGATCGTCTCCGGTAAGGTGACGGGCGCGCAGGCGGGCGACGTGATTACCGTGACCCTGAACGGTAAAGATTACACCGCCATGCTGGACGCGTCCGGCAGCTGGAGCGTGGGCGTTCCGGCGGCGGACGTGGGCGCGCTGGTCAACGGCGACCAGACGATCTCCGCGACCCTCACCGACAAAGCCGGTAACAGCGCCACTGCGACGCACGAATTTGACGTCTCCCTGACCGCGCCGGTGGTCGCCATCAATACCCTGGCGGCTGACGACGTGATCAATGCGGCCGAGAAAGGTCAGGATCTGCAGGTGTCCGGCACCAGCAACCAGCCGGAAGGAACCGCCATTACGGTGACCCTGAACGGGATTAACTATACGGCCACCACCGACGCGAGCGGGAACTGGAGCGTGACCGTTCCGGCGGCACACGTCTCGGCGCTGGGCGAAGCGAGCTACGCCGTGACGGCGAGCGTAACTGACGCCGCGGGCAACAGCGCGAGCACCGGCCACAGCGTGCTGGTTGACAGCGCGCTGCCGCAGGTCACCATCAATCCGGTCGCGACGGACGACGTGATTAACGCGGCGGAAGTGGCTGCCGGACAGACCCTGAGCGGGAAAGTGAGCGGTGCGGCGAGCGGTGACACTGTCACTATTACCCTCGGCGGCAATACGTATACCGCGACGGTTCAGGACGATCTGAGCTGGTCGGTCAACGTGCCGTCCTCGGTCTTAACCGCCATCGGTAACGGCGATCTGACGGTGTCAGCCAGCGTCACTAACGGCCACGGCAACACCGGCACCGGCGAGCGCGACATCACCATTGATGCCAACCTGCCGGGCCTGCGCGTCGATACCGTGGCGGGCGACGATGTGATCAATAGCATTGAACACGCTCAAAATCTGATTATCACCGGTTCCAGCGACGGTCTGGCAACGGGCGCGGCGCTGACCGTCACCGTCAACGGCAAAACCTACGCGGCCACCGTACTGGCGGACGGCACCTGGACGGCGGCCATTCCGGCGGCCGACGTCAGCGCGCTCGGCGCGGGCACGGTTACCGTGAAGGTTGAAGGTCATAGCGCGGCGGGCAACCCGGTTTCCATCAGCCATGACGTGAAGGTGGATCTGGCGACAGTCGCCATCAGCATTAACCCGATTGCCTCTGACGACGTGATTAACGCGGCGGAGAAAGGCGCGGACCTGGTGCTGTCCGGCTCCACCACCAACGTGGAAGAAAACCAGACCGTCACCATCACCTTCGGCGGCAAGTCGTACACCGCGACCGTGGATGCCAGCGGCAACTGGACGGCGACCGTACCGTCTGCCGATTTGGGCAGCCTGAAGGACGGCGATGCCAGCGTGCAGGTGAGCGTCACCAACGTGAACGGCAACAGCGCGTCGGCGGGCCGCGAGTACAGCGTGGACGCGACCGCGCCGACGGTGTCTATTGAAATCATCAGCGACAACAACATCATCAATGCGGCCGAAGCGCAGCAGGATCTGGTCGTTAATGGTGTAACCAACGCCGAAGCGGGCCAGACCGTCACCGTGACCCTGAACGGCGTGGACTACACCACCACCGTGCAGGCAAACGGCAGCTGGAGCGTGACCGTGCCTTCCGTGGATCTGAACGGTATTACCGACGGGAACTACACCGTTAGTGCCGCCGTATCGGACAAGGCGGGCAACCCGGCCTCCGCGGATCGCGACGTGGTGGTCGATACCACCGTCCCGCAGCTGACCATTCACACCGTGTCCGACGACAACGTGATCAACAGCGCCGAGCACGTGCAGGCATTGATTGTCACGGGCTCCGTGACCGGCGCGGCGGCGGGCGACGTGGTCACCGTCACCCTCAACGGCAAATCGTACACCGCCACCCTGGATGCCTCCGGCAACTGGAGCGTGGGCGTGCCTGCGGCAGACGTTACCGCGCTGGCCGCCGGGGATTACACTATTACCGCGGCGCTGACCGATAAAGCGGGCAACAGCAACAGCGCCACGCACGGTGTGGCGGTGAACCTGACCGCGCCGGGGCTGACCATTGACACCGTTTCCGGTGACGATGTGATCAACAGCACCGAGAAAACCCAGGATCTGACGATCTCCGGTACGGCGTCCGGCCTGGCGGCAGGCGCGGTAGTGACCGTGATGTTGAACGGCAAAGCGTACAGCGCGATGGTCGACAGCAACGGGAAATGGACCACCACCGTTCCGGCGGATCAGGTCGGCGCGTTGGGTGAAGCGTTGTACACCGTTACCGCATCGGCAACGGACAGCGTCGGCAACAGCACCAGCACGTCGCACACCGTGAACGTGGAATCCGTTCTGCCGGGCGTGATTATCAACACCATTGCAGGTGACGACGTCATTAACGCGGCGGAGCTGGCAGCCGGCCAGACCATCAGCGGTAAGGTGGTGAATGCCGAAGCGGGCAACACCGTGACCGTGACCATTGGCGGCAACCGCTACACCGCAACGGTGCAGAACGATCTCACCTGGTCCGTCGATGTGCCTGAATCTGTGCTGACGGCGCTGGGCAACGGCGATTTGACGGTGACCGCCAGCGTGACCAACGGCGTCGGCAACAGCGGATCCGCTGAGCGCGATATCACGATCGACGCTAACCTGCCGGGCCTGCGCGTGGATACCATGGCGGGCGACGACGTGATCAACAGCATCGAGCACGGGCAGAATCTGATTGTGACCGGATCCAGCGATGGCCTGACCGCAGGTACCACCTTGACCGTCACCGTAAACGGCAAAACCTACCCGGCCACCGTGCTGGCCGACGGCACCTGGCGTGCGGCCATCCCGGCTGCGGATGTGGGTGCCCTGGCAGCAGGTACGGTCACCGTGACCGTTGCAGGCCAGAGCAGCGCCGGTAACTCGGTTTCCATCAGCCACGATGTGACGGTAGATCTGGCGACCGTTGCCATCAGCATCGATGCGATTGCTTCAGACGACGTGATTAACGCCGCCGAGAAGGGCGCGGATCTGGTGCTCTCCGGGGCGACCTCGAACGTTGAGGAAAACCAGACCGTTACCATCACCTTCGGCGGCAAGAGCTACACCGCGACCGTCGGCGCCGACGGCAAATGGACGGCCACGGTGCCAGCCGCCGACCTGGCGGGTCTGAAAGACGGCGACGCCAGCGTGCAGGTGAGCGTCACCAACGTGAACGGCAACAGCGCCTCGGCGGGACGTGAGTACAGCGTGGATGCCACCGCGCCGACCGTCACGATTAACACCCTGGCGACGGATGATATTCTGAACGCCGCCGAAGCGAAGAGCGATCTGACGGTTTCCGGTACCAGCACCGCCGAAGCGGGCCAGACGGTCACCGTGTCGCTGAACGGCAAAGACTACACCACCACCGTCAGCGCAGACGGCAGCTGGACGCTGAACGTTCCGGCGGCCGATCTGGCAGGATTAACCGACGGCAGCGTCACCGTGACCGCATCGGTCAGCGACAAGGCGGGTAACCCGGCCTCCGTGGACCACAACCTGACGGTGGATGTGACCGTTCCTGCGGTCACTATCAACACCATCGCGGGTGACGATGTGATTAACGTGGCTGAACACAGCCAGGCACACGTTATCAGCGGCACCGCTACCGGCGCGGCCGCGGGCGATAAGGTGACCGTCACCATCGGCGGTCAGACCTACACCACCGTGCTGGACGCGGCGGGGAACTGGAGCGTGGGCGTCCCGGCGAGCGTGATTTCCGGCCTCAGCGACGGTACCGTGACCGTCACGGCGTCCGTCACCGACGCGGCGGGCAACACCGGCACCGGCAGCCATAACGTGACCGTCGATACCGGTCTGCCATCGGTCAGCTTCAACGCCATCAGCGACGATAACGTGCTGAACGCGGTGGAAAAAGGTCAGGATCTGAGCGTGAGCGGCACCAGCGCCAACCTGGCGGAAGGCACCGTGGTGACCGTGACCCTGAACGGCAAAAACTACACGGCGACGACGGCGGCAGACGGTACCTGGAGCCTGACGGTTCCGGCGGCGGATCTGGCCGGTCTGGGTCAGGCCAACTACACCCTGAACGCGACCGCCACCAACGGCGTGGGCAACGGCGTCAGCAACACCGCGAACCTGCTGGTGGACACCGCGCTGCCGACCGTCACCATCAACACCGTGGCGGGCGATAACGTCATTAATGCGGCGGAAGTGGCCGCAGGCCAGACCCTGAGCGGCACCGTGGCGAATGCCGAAGCGGGCAACACCGTGACCGTGACCATTGGCGGCAACCGCTACACCGCAACGGTGCAGAACGATCTGACCTGGTCCGTCAACGTGCCGTCTGACGTGCTGACGGCGCTGGGTAACGGCAGCCTGAGCGTGACGGCGACCGTTACCAACGGCCACGGTAACACCGGGACCGGCGAGCGCGAGATCGCTATCGACGCTAACCTGCCGGGTCTGCGCGTCGATACCGTGGCGGGCGACAACGTGGTCAACAGCATCGAACATACTCAAAACCTGATCGTCAGCGGATCCAGCGACGGGCTGGCACCAGGTACGGCCCTGACCGTCACCATCAACGGTAAAGACTATGCGGCCACGGTGCTGGCGGACGGCAGCTGGAGCGCGGCTGTTCCATCAGCGGAAGTGAGCGCGTGGCCGGAAGGTACCGTCAAAATCAGCGTTACCGGCGACAGCTCAGCGGGTAACCCGATTACCATCAGCCACGATGTGACGGTAGATCTGGCGACCGTTGCCATCAGCATCAATCCGATTGCGACCGACGACGTGATTAACGCGGCGGAGAAAGGGGCGGATCTGGTGCTGTCAGGCGCGACCACCAACGTGGAAGCCGGGCAGACCGTGACCATCAGCCTGAACGGCAAAATCTATAGTGCGACAGTAGACGACAGCGGCAACTGGACCTGGACCGTACCGTCTGCGGATCTGGCTGGCCTGAAGGACGGCGATGCCAGCGTGCAGGTGAGCGTCACCAACGTGAACGGCAACAGCGCCTCGGCGGGCCGCGAGTACAGCGTGGATGCGACCGCGCCGAGCGTGACCATCAACACTCTGGCGACGGACGACATTCTGAATGCCGCTGAAGCGAAGAGCGAACTGACCGTGTCCGGCACCAGCACCGCCGAAGCGGGCCAGACGGTCACCGTGTCGCTGAACGGCAAAGACTACACCACCACCGTCAGCGCAGACGGCAGCTGGACGCTGAACGTTCCGGCGGCCGATCTGGCAGGATTAACCGACGGCAGCGTCACCGTGACCGCATCGGTCAGCGACAAGGCGGGTAACCCGGCCTCCGTGGACCACAACCTGACGGTGGATGTGACCGTTCCTGCGGTCACTATCAACACCATCGCGGGTGACGATGTGATTAACGTGGCTGAACACAGCCAGGCACACGTTATCAGCGGCACCGCTACCGGCGCGGCCGCGGGCGATAAGGTGACCGTCACCATCGGCGGTCAGACCTACACCACCGTGCTGGACGCGGCGGGGAACTGGAGCGTGGGCGTCCCGGCGAGCGTGATTTCCGGCCTCAGCGACGGCAGCGTGACCGTCAGGGCATCGGTTACCGACGCGGCGGGCAATACCGGCACCGGCACGCATAACGTGACCGTCGATACCGGTCTGCCTTCGGTCAGCTTCAACGCCATCAGCGATGACAACGTGCTGAACGCGGTAGAGAAGGGTCAGGATCTGCGCGTCAGCGGCACCAGCGCCAACCTGGCAGAAGGCACCGTGGTGGCCGTGACCCTCAACGGCAAAAACTACACGGCCACGACGGCGGCAGACGGTACCTGGAGCCTGACCGTTCCGGCGGCGGATCTGGCGGGTCTGGGCGAAGCGAATTACACCCTGAGCGCGACCGCCACCAACGGCGTGGGCAACAGCGTGAGCAACACCGCGAACCTGCTGGTGGATACCGCGCTGCCAACCGTCACCATCAACACCGTGGCGGGCGATAACGTCATCAACGCGGCGGAAGTGGCTGCGGGCCAGACCCTCAGCGGCAAGGTCGCGAACGCGGAGGCGGGCAATACCGTCACTGTGACCATTGGCGGCAACACCTACACCGCAACAGTGCAGAGCGATCTGACCTGGTCCGTGAACGTGCCGGAATCCGTCCTGACGGCGCTGGGCAACGGCGACCTGACGGTGTCTGCGACTGTGACCAACGGCCACGGCAACACGGGAACGGGCGAGCGCGAAATCGTTATAGACGCCAGCCTGCCGGGCCTGCGCGTCGATACGGTAGCGGGCGACGATGTGATCAACAGCATCGAACATACTCAAAACCTGATCGTCTCCGGCACCAGCGACGGGCTGGCGGCAGGCACAACGCTCACCGTGACCGTCAATGGCAAAACCTATGCGGCCTCCGTGCTGGCAGACGGTTCCTGGAGCGCGGCGATCCCGGCGGCAGACGTCGCGGCCTTCGCAGCAGGTACGGTCACCGTGACCGTTGCAGGCCAGAGCGCGGCGGGCAACCCGGTGACCATCAGCCATGACGTGACCGTCGATCTGGCGGCGGTGGCTATCAGCATCGATGCGATTGCCACCGACGACGTGATTAACGCGGCGGAGAAAGGCGCGGATCTGGTGCTCTCCGGCAGCACCTCGAACGTGGAGGAAAACCAGACCGTTACCGTTACCTTCGGCGGCAAGACGTACACCGCGAAGGTGGATGCTGACGGTCACTGGACGGCCACCGTGCCTTCCGCCGATCTCGCGGGCCTGAAGGACGGTGACGCCAGCGTGCAGGTGAGCGTCACCAACGCGCACGGCAACAGCGCCACGGCGGGCCGCGAGTACAGCGTGGACGCGACTGCGCCAACCGTGACCATTGATACGGTTGCAGGCGATAACGTGATTAACGGCAGCGAAGCGGCTGCGGGCGTGGCTATCTCCGGCACCACCACGGCGGAAGCCGGGCAGACGGTCACCGTGACGCTGGGCGGGAAGAGCTATACCGCGCAGGTGCAGCAGGGCGGCGTCTGGAGCGTGAACGTGCCGGGCAGCGATCTGACCGCACTGGCGGATAACGGCTACACCGTGCAGGTGAGCGTGAGCGACGCCGCGGGTAACCCGGGCAGCGCGGGCAAGACGATTGCGCTTGACACCACGCCGCCGACCGTCAGCTTTAACGTGGTGGCGGGCGATGACGTGATTAACAGCGTGGAGCACGGCCAGGCGCAGATCGTCAGCGGGTCGGCAACCGGCGCGAACGTCGGTGATAAAGTGGTTATCACCCTCGGTTCGCACCAGTACACCACCACCGTTGACGCCAGCGGCAACTGGAGCGTGGGCGTTCCGGCCAGCGTGATTTCCGCGCTGACCGACGGCACCGTGACCCTCAGCGCGACCATTACCGACAGCGCGGGTAACAGCAGCACCCAGACCCATGACGTGGTGGTCAACACCGCCTCCGTGGCGCTGACGGTGAACACCGTTAGCGGTGACGACGTCATCAACGCGGCTGAAGCCGGTTCGTCACTGGTGATTAACGGTTCCAGCGCGCAGTTCGCCAGCGGGACCCAGGTCACCGTGACCCTGAACGGCAAGACCTATACGGCTACGATCCAGAGCGACGGCACCTGGACGACCACCGTACCGGCCGCCGACGTGGGTGCTCTGGCCGATGGCGCACGCTATCAGGTATCGGTGTCGGCACAGGACAGCGCGGGCAACAGCGCGTCGGCAACGCACGGCATCAGCGTGGATACCACTGCGCCGGTGGTGAGCATCGGGACGCTGTCGGTTGACGACATGCTGAACGCCTCGGAAGCGCAGCAGCCGCTGACCGTGCACGGATCTTCCAGCGCGGAGGCGGGGCAGACCGTTACCGTGACGCTGGGAGGAAAAACCTACACTGCGCTTGTCGGCAGTGACGGCACCTGGACGCTCGACGTGCCGGCAGCCGACCTGGCCGCCCTGAGCCAGGGCGCGCTGACGGTCACCGCCTCGGTCAACGACAAAGCCGGTAACAGCGGCCAGACCGCGCACACCTTAACGGTGGATACCGTTGCGCCAACCGTGACCATCAGCACCGTGGCCGATGACGATATCGTCAACAACGCGGAGCAGCTGGCGGGCCAGACCATCCGCGGCACCACCACGGCGGAACAGGGCCAGACGGTGACCGTCTCCTTCAACGGGCATAGCTATCAGGCGACCGTCGGGGCGGACGGATCGTGGTCGGTCTTCGTACCGGGCCGTGATTTCCTCGGCCTGAGCGACGGGGAGTACACCATCACCGCGTCGGTAAGCGACAGGGCGGGCAACCCGGGCAGCGCAACGCACGACGTGACGCTGAACGGCGATGTCCCAACCATCACCATTAACACCTTTGCGCAGGACGACATCGTCAACGCCGCCGAGCACGGCACGCCGCTGGTCGTCAGCGGTACCACCGACGCCCCGGCGGGCCAGACGGTGACCCTCACGCTGAACGGCAAAACCTATGCGGCTACCGTTCAGAATGACGGCACCTGGAGCTACACGGTCAGCAGCGCTGACGTGGCCGCGCTGGCAGACGGCGGTTCTTACGTCATTAACGCGCAGGTGAGCAACACCATCGGCAACAGCGCCAGCGATAACCATACCGTCACGGTGGATCTCACCGCGCCGTCGATGGGGATCAGCATTGATTCGCTGCAAAACGACACCGGCCTGAGCGCAACGGATTTCATCACTAACGACAGCCAGGTCGTCGTCAACGGCTCGCTGACCGCGCAGCTCGGCAATAACGAGAAGGCGCAGATCAGCCTCGACGGCGGCGTCACCTGGATCGATCTGACCGTGACCGGCACCGCCTGGCGCTACGCCGATGGCCGCACCCTGACGGACGGGACGTATCAGTACCAGGTCCGCGTGATTGATAACGCGGGCAACGTGGGGGCCACGGACAGCCAGGACGTGGTGATTGATCTGACGAAGCCTGCGGCAACCACCATTACCGTGGATTCCATTACGCAGGATACCGGCCTGTCCGGCAGCGACTTTATCACCAGCGACAACCAGATCAGCCTCAAAGGCACGCTCGGCGCGGCGCTGGGCAGCGGCGACCACGCGCAGATCAGCCTGGACGGCGGCGTCACCTGGATCGACGTCAGCGTCAGCGGCCTGAGCTGGACGTACGTCGATGGGCGCAAGCTGGCCGACGGGGATTACAACTACCAGCTGCGCGTGATTGACGATGCGGGCAACATCAGCGCCACCGCCTCTCAGGTGGTGACCATTGATACGGTTGCACCGGACGCCAGCAAAACGATCGCCATCGACAGCATCAGCGACGATACCGGCCTGAGCAGCAGCGACTTTATCACTCGCGACACGTCCCTGACGCTGCACGGCTCGCTCGGCGCGACGCTGGCCGACGGCGAATACGCCCAGATCAGCATCGACGGCGGCGTCACCTGGCAGAACGTGATCGTCACCGGCAACAGCTGGTACTACGTCGATAGCCGCACGCTGGGTAACCAGACCTATGACTACTACGTTCGCGTGGTGGATGCCGCCGGTAACGTGGGAGCCAGCGCCCATCAGCAGGTGACCGTCGATACGATTGCTCCGGATGCGGCGATCACGGTGTCGGTGGATAACATCACCGTGGATACCGGCTTCGACAATAACGACTTCCTGACCAGTTCGACCTCGTACACCCTGCACGGAACGCTCGGCGCTGAACTCGGCGTGGGCGACTACGTGCAGGTGAGCATGGACGGCGGCACGACCTGGGTGTACGCCACCGTCAGCGGCACCCAGTGGAGCTACAGCGATACGCGTACCCTGACCGACGGCAGCCATAACTATCAGGTGCGGGTGGTTGACCAGGCGGGGAACGTCGGGGCCACCACCTCGCAGGCGGTGACGGTGGACACGCAGGCGCCGCAGTACGGCGTTACCATCGACAGCATCAGCGACGATACCGGCCAGTCCGGGAGTGATTTCATCACCATGGACACCACGCTGACCATCAACGGTTCGCTGGGCAGCGCGCTGGCAAACGACGAGCGCGTACAGATCAGCCTGGACGGTGGGAATACCTGGCTCGATACCACGGTCACCAACCAGCGCTGGAGCTACACCGATACCCGCGATCTGCCTGATGGAGACTACACCTACCAGGTGCGGATTATCGACCAGGCGGGCAACGTGGGTTCCACCGCGTCTCAGGTCGTCACGGTAGACACCACGCCGCCGACCACGGTTGGCACGGTCGTGAGCTACACCGACGGCGAAGGCGAGCGTCAGGGCACCTTTGGCAGCGCGGTGGCAACGGACGATAACTCGCCGCTGATCAACGGGACGCTTAACCGTGCCCCGGACGACGGCGAGATCGTGCAGCTTTACCGTGACGGGGTTCTGCTCGGCCAGGTGACCATGAACGGCAGCGCAAGCTGGTCCTTCCAGGACAACGGCCTGAGCGACGGGAATCACACCTACATCGTGCGCGTCACCGACAGGGCCGGAAACTACACGGAATCGGACGGCTTTGTGCTGAACGTCGATACCAGCATTCCGACCACCACGGCGGCGATTACCGCGCAGACCACGTCGGATACCACGCCGATCGTCAGCGGTACCGTCTCCGCTGACCTGGTGAACGGTGAATACCTGGTGGTGACGGTGAACGGCAAAACCTACACCTCCCAGACGGGCGGTGCGGTGGTGGTCGACCCGGATCACAACACCTGGTATCTGCAGATCCCGGACGGCGATGCGCTGAGCGTGGCGAGCTACAGCGTGACCGCGCAGGTGAAGAGCAGCGCGGGTAACGGCAATACCACCGGTACGGCGACCGGCAGCCTGGTGATTGATACCACCTCGGTGAACACCGACTGGGCAACCACGGCGGGGAACAGCAACAACTCCACCATGACCCTCGGCATGAACAGCAGCGGTCTGTGGAATATCATCGCTAACGGCCAGTCTTACTCCAGCAGCGATAGCTCGACCTATGCCGGCAATACGCTGACCAACACCCGTAACTACTACGTGGTGAGCCAGACTGCCGCCGACTTTGACCGTAACGGCACGCAGGATGTTTTCGCCACGGAGACCACCTACTCAGGATCCACGCAGGTGATGTGGACCTACGATGGCAGCACCTATAACGCCAGCCAGCTGGCAATGGGCACCACCATCTGGTTCGGCGGCGTGATTGCCTACGATAAAACCGGGGATGGGTATCTGGATCTGGCGTACGGTGACTCCGGCGCGGACTCCATTACCTATCTGATCAACAACAACGGGGTACTCTCGCCTGACGGCACCTACGGCGGCGCGGGATTCTGGGGACAGTTCACCACCATGCGTGAAATCTCCGGCGTCGATATTAACAATGACGGCACCGTGGATGTGGTTCAGCACACCAACCGCAGCGGCGCGTACTCGTTAACCGTGATCAACAACAACGGCAACGGCACGCTCTCCATCGGTCAGAACCTGACGAACGTGTTTGTGCCCAACGCCTCGAATACCACCACGGCGGCGTCCATGACGTGGGCGGACTTCAACGGCGATGGCTACATGGATCTGTACCTGGGCAGCAGCTACAACAACAACGGCGGGGTGATCTACTACAACGACGGTACCGGGAAGCTCTCGGCCACCAAGAGCGCGGTGGAGGCCTCTAACGCAGCGGCGGGCTATCTGTCGGTGGCGGTGGACTGGAACGGCGACGGGCAGATGGACATCGTCAAGCTCAGCACCTACGGCGGCTCGCAGACGGCGACGCTGTTCACCAACAACGGCTACGGCTCCACCTGGACCGCCAGCCAGCTGGCGTCCGGCATTGCTTACGCCACCGGCGTGGCGGCAGTGGACTACAACTGGGACGGTGCGCAGGACCTGCTGGTCTCTCAGCAGAACGGCAAGGTGGTGCTGGTACAAAACAGCAAAACCATTGCTGACGGCACCGCGATGCATCTGCACATTGTTGACAGCGAGGGCATTAACGCCTACTACGGCAATACGGTCAATCTGTACAACGCCGCGGGCGTGCTGGTGGCCTCGCAGATCATCAACGCCCAGTCCGGTATCGGGTCGAACGATACGTCCGCGCTGGTGAGCTTCTACGGGCTGGATCCGAATGAAACCTATTCGGCCGAGATCCTGAAGATCACCAACGGCGTGTCGGATAACGTCACCTGGAGCGGTCTGGAGGCGGGCAACGGCAAAGAGGGCTACGTCCTGACGGCCGAAGCGGCCACCGGCGGCCACAGCGGAACCATTACCGGAACCGGGTATAACGACACCTTTATCGCCGAAAATGGCACGTATACCTACAACGGTTCCGGCGGCTGGACTACCCATTCCGACCATGACACCTGGAGCAACACCGGCGGGATGGACGTGGTGGATTACCGCAATGCGACCTCTGGCGTGACCGTTGACCTGCGCCTCTCAACCGCGCAGGACACCGGCTTCGGCACCACGCGTCTGCTGAACATTGAAGGGATTAACGGCTCGGATTACGACGACGTCATCACCGGCAACAGCGGTGATAACCGGTTCGAAGGTCGCGGCGGAAACGACACCTTCAATATCGGCAGCGGCGGCCACGATACGCTGCTCTGCAAGCTGATCAACGCTTCGGATGCCACGGGCGGTAACGGTCACGACGTGGTGAACGGCTTTACGGTCGGCACCTGGGAAGGGACGGCGGACACGGATCGTATTGACCTGCGCGATCTGCTTTCCGGCAGCGGCTATACCGGCACGGGCTCGGCGAGCTACGTGAACGGCGTGGCCACGCTGGACAGCGGCGCGGGGAATATCAGCGATTACATCCGCGTGGTGCAGAACGGCAGCAATACCGAGATCCAGGTTGACCTGGACGGTACCGGCGGTCAGTTCTCGCCAACCACCCTGGTGACGCTGAACGGCGTGCAGACGGATCTGGCGACGCTGCTGGCGAACCATCAACTGTTAATTGCGTAAAACAACGCCGCGGGGAGCGATCCCCGCGGCCTTTTGGCGTTTCTTTAGACGAATTGCGTTACCCCGGAGATTATGAAGACACATCCACAGTACGAACCCTGGCTGCAGGGCATGCTCATCATCGCGAAGCACTACCGGCTGGACTTTTCGGTGGAGCACGTTCGGGTCACGATTAACCATGAAAGCCAGTCGCCGCGCCAGCTGGTGCTGGAGGAGATGGCGCGCCAGCTTGGGCTGGGGATGCGCGTGGTGGCGGCAGAAGCGGCATCCCTCGATCCGTGGCGCCTGCCGCTGCTGGCGGAATTCACCGGCGGGCAGATTGCGGTGATCAACCGCATGGACAACGAAGGCAACGTCAGCCTGCAGTTCAGCGGCGACGGCGGCCTGGAGACGACGCTGACGCGCGAGGCGCTCGGGTCGCGATTAAAGGGCCTGATGGTGCTGCGCCCGCTCGAGTCCACGCCGGATGCCCGCGTGGATGACTACATCAAACCGTATGAGAAAAACTGGTTCTGGCAGCTGGCGCTGAAGGACTGGCGACGCTACGGCGACATTATGCTGGTGGCGCTGGTCGCCAACGTGCTGGCGCTTTCCGGCATGGTCTTCTCCATGCAGGTCTACGACAGGGTGGTACCGTCGCAGTCAGAAGCCACGCTGTGGGTGCTGTTTGGCGGCGTGATGATTGCCATCGTGTTCGAATTCATCATGCGCATGCTGCGCGTGCACATTTCCGACGTGGTGGGGAAGCGCGCCGATCTGCGCATCTCTGAACGCGTCTTTGCCCACGCGCTGCGGATTAAAAACGGCGCACGCTCAAAATCAACCGGATCGTTTATCGCGCAGATCCGCGAGCTGGAGTCGGTGCGCGAGCTGATCACCTCGACGACCATTGCGGCCCTCTCCGATCTGCCATTCTTCCTGCTGTTCGTCTTCATTCTGTGGATCATTGGCGGTCCGCTGGTGCTGGTGGTCCTGCTCGCCGTGCCGCTGTTGCTTATTCCGGGCCTGCTGGTGCAGCGCCCGCTGGGGAAACTCTCCAGCGAAGGGATGCGTGAATCCGCCATTCGTAACGCCACGCTGGTGGAAGCGGTGCAGGGCATTGAAGACATCAAGCTGATGCGCGCCGAGCAGCGTTTCCAGAACCAGTGGAATAACACCAACGACGTCGCCGCCAGCGTCGGCATGAAGCAGCGCTGGCTGACGGGCCTGCTGCTCACCTGGACGCAGGAGGTGCAGTCGATTGTTTACGCGGTGGTGCTGCTGGTCGGCTGTTACCTGGTCATCAGCGGCGACATGACCACCGGTGCGCTGGTGGGCACCTCGATTCTGGCGTCGCGGACCATTGCGCCGCTGTCGCAGATCTCAGGCGTGCTCTCGCGCTGGCAGTCGGCAAAAGTGGCCCGCAAGGGGCTGGACGACCTGATGCAGCGGCCGATTGACGATCCGCAGCACGGCAAGAAGGTGCACAAAGCCCACCTGCGCGGCGACTATGCGCTTGAGGACGTCGGGTTTTATTACGACGAGGAAGAGAAACTCACCGTGCTCAACATCAGCAAGCTGCAGATCCGCGCCGGAGAACGCGTGGCGGTGCTCGGGCGCAATGGCTCCGGCAAAAGCACGCTCCTACAGCTTCTGGCGGGCATGCAGGAGCCGCAGCAGGGCAGCATTCTGCTGGACGATATTGCCCTTAACCATCTCGACCCGGCCGACGTGCGTCGCGACATGCAGCTGCTGAGCCAGCAGGCCCGTCTGTTCTTTGGCTCCGTGCGGGACAACATCCTGATGGGCAACCCGCTGGCGACCGACGATGAGATTCACCAGGCGCTGGTCAACAGCGGCGCGCTGGAGTTTGTGCGCAAACAGAAAATGGGGTTGAACACTATCATCAACGAGGGCGGAACGGGCCTCTCCGGCGGTCAGCGTCAGGCGCTTTTGCTGGCGCGCGCCCTGATCACCTCGCCGACTATCCTGCTGCTGGACGAGCCTACCGCGTGGCTGGACGAAATGAGCGAGAAGCAGTTTATTCAGCATCTTCACACATGGCTGGGTAAACGCCGGACGCTGGTGGTGGCCACGCATCGCCTGCCGATTCTGGATCTGGTCGACCGCATCATCGTGCTGGAAAACGGCAAGGTGGTGATGGACGGCCCGCGCGACGCCATCCTGCACCAGCACGGCATGGTGCCGCAAAAGACAGCACAGCGCACCGTGACCATGAAACCGGCGGCGGTTGCAGAGGAGGGCGCGGCATGAATGATTTCTCCCGTTTTAATAGCCGACTGAAAGAGCCGCGCCTTCCGCGCGCCACGCTGGTGGCATGGTCGCTGTTCGCCCTGCTGGCGGCGTTTATCGCCTGGGCGAGCCTGTTCCATCTTGATGAGGTGACGACCGGCAGCGGTAAGGTGATACCGTCTTCTCATGAGCAGGTCATCCAGTCCCTGGAAGGCGGCATTATCCACAGCCTGATGGTGCGCGAAGGCGACATCGTCGAGCGCGGCCAGCAGCTCGCGCAGCTTGATCGGACAAAAACCGAGTCGAGCGTGCTGGAGAGCGAGTCGCGTCTGAATGCGGCGCTGGCCACGGCGGCACGCCTGAAGGCCGAAGTTAACGACACGGAGCTGACGTTTCCCGAGGAGCTGGATGACGACGTTGAGCTGGTTAAGCAGGAAACGGCGCTCTATCAGTCCCGTCGCGAGAGCCTTGAAAAGGGGCTGGCTGGTTTACGTCAGGGTGCCGAGCTGGTGCAACGCGAGCTGTCGTTGACCCGTCCGCTGGTGACCCAGGGGGCGGCCAGCAAGGTGGAGGTGCTGCGTCTTGAGCGTCAAAAAAATGAGCTTGAGAATAAAATCACCGAGATGAAAAACCAGTATTACGTCCGCGCTCGCGAAGAGCTGGCGAAAGCCAATGCGGAGATTGAAGCCCAGCGTTCGGTGATGAAGGGTCGGGAAGACTCCCTGACCCGACTGACCTTCAATGCGCCGGTTCGCGGGATCGTGAAGGATATTGACGTCACGACCGTGGGCGGCGTCATCCCGCCGAACGGCAAGCTGATGAGTCTGGTTCCGCTTGACGATCAGATGGTGATTGAGGCGAAAATTTCGCCGCGCGATGTGGCGTTTATCCATCCTGGCTAGAAGGCGCTGGTGAAAGTGACGGCCTATGACTACTCCATTTACGGCGGGCTGGAAGGGGAAGTGACCATGATTTCGCCGGACACCCTGCAGGATGAGGTGAAAAGAGATGTTTATTACTATCGCGTCTATATTCGTACCGACAGTAACCATCTGACCAATAAGCAGGGTCAGGAATTCCCGGTCTTTCCGGGCATGATTGCCACTGTTGATATTAAAACCGGCAGCAAAACCATTCTGGATTATCTGTTGAAACCGCTGAATAAGGCAAAAGAGGCGCTGCGGGAACGATAGGTGAAGGGCGTTCGGAACACCGAACGCCTGGTGAATTATACGGTTGACGTCACGTTGTGAGCGTGGCGTCGCTCTTTAGGAACCACGTTGATGTAATGCGTGACATACGCAAAATATAATCCGGCATAATTTTCGACGAGTTCGATAAACGCCGGATAGACCGATAGCCGACCATCACCCCGATCTTTCAGATAGCCCGCCTCCTGAGCTGATTTGATAATCCGGTTGACGTGGATGCGCGATACAAAAAATTCTTTTGCGAGCGTGCTGGCTGAATAGTCAATAACGGCACCATGGGCGGATTTGTTTTTCATAGCCTGCAGGTAAAGATAAAGCATAATCATACGGCCACCATCTTTATCAATAAATAATCCTACTTCAGGCAAAACCTTTCTGAACGTTAATCCCCGAAAAAGATATTCTGCCGCGCGGCGGAAGAAGTTACTTCTCAAAATATCATTGTCCAGCAGGTTTACATTAATATTAAATGTCGGATAAAGAATGCTGACGGGCAAAAAAGCGCCGGACATATAACGCTTTAGTTCATTCAGGCCTTTTTCGGTTGGCGCGATTCTCGTCTTTCGTCTGTCTTCCGTACAGCGCCAGGTTCTGATGCGCCCGGTGGTTCTGAGTATCGTAATGATCGCAATAACGCTGTTGGGGCTGGCTATCTTATAGCGAGAACATAACTCTTTAATTTCAGAAACTGACTCGGCTTGATTGCCAAAAATAAAACAACACATGGAGAGGATAATGTTGAACCGTGATTCCTGTAGCATTGTCTTGTAGAACAAAGGTTGTTTTTTGTAGATGGTGTCATTAATTGTGTAGTGCTCTAATATTGCCTCACCGAATCGTGGATTGCTCTTTATGACATCCCTTCGATGTAGCAAGGCCCTGGATGAGATATGATTATCCATAGCATTTTTCTCGTATTTGAATGAGCCGATAGATGAAGTGTCCAGTCTTCTTTTTCGGAATTTTCATTATACCCTGAGAATAAAACATTTGCCGTGGTTATTTGAAAAGAAAAGTATAGTTAAACGTTTGTGATTAACGCAAAGATGTTCCGGTGAATTAGGCTGATAACAGTTTCTTAACCCTGGGTGCTACTGTAAAATTATAGTTAGCAACACATGCAATAAATTTTATGCATACTCAAACAGAAATGGCGCTTTGGTGCCCAGGAGCAGGTTATGACCCAAAAAATGTCTCTCAAAAATGGGGTTTGCGATAAACATAAATTTGTCATCTCAGCCTGCGGCTTCACATTTCAGGGGTATTGTTCGATCCTCAATAAGTACGGGATCCACGCTTCCCAAATTCACTTTAACGGAGATGAGGCATCCCAACAGGATGTTGAAAATATCCTTAAAAATCAGGATGCCCATATCGTGGTGTTCCTCGGGAAAGGTGTCGTCAATCTCCTGGAAAGCCTGAAGCGACTGGCCTCGGTACTCAATGCACTCCCCGTTATTCGGCATGTCACCCTGTATGGTGATATTCCTGACGGCTGGCTGTACCGTACGCTGGGCAGTCTTTTAAATAACAGTTATCAATTATCATTGATTCGCGTTGCCAGCGTTTCGGATGTAGTAGGCTGTTTTAATACCCATTACAAAAGCTTTAAGGATCGTTCACGTGTATTACGCGAACGCTACATGGATATTGGCTCTGAAGAAAATCTAAAGTGGTTAACAAGAAGAGAGATTGACGTTTTATTAAATTTCTATCGTGGTATGTCCGTAAAGGAAATGTGCGATAGAATGGGATTGTCGAATAAAACGGTTTATACCCACCGAAAGGAAGGAGTGCTTAAATTACGTTTAATTAAGCGCTGGTTACACGATCCGCACAATTTTAAAGCAGGGAAACCAGATAAACACCCGCGTCAAAAAGTGGGGTTCACGGAAAAAGAAGCCGAAATTTTTAATGCGTTACGTAATCGGGAAATATTCCCGGCATATCAGATTATTACCGATCGAGATAAAAAAGGGGTTGGGTTTGAAATCCTGATTCGCTGGAATAAAAACGGTAAAATTGTCAAGCCTGCCAGTTTTTTAACGGATGTTTCCAATCATGAAATCTGGCTGAAAATTACGGCGTTGGTCATCCATGCCGCCGTTTCAGGTATTAATAAATATAACGGGAAATATTATTTTTCAGTGAATATTCCGCCTCGACTGGCGTCCGGGAATGCTTTGCCTGATATGGCACGGAAAGCCATCGGCATGCTGCTCAAACCGCAGTGGGCTGAAAAGCTGGTTTTTGAATTTGCAGAAGATATTGACGTGACGAAGGACAAAAGGATCCCTGAAACCATGCGGCATTTACGCAATACGGGGTGTCGATTGTTCCTGGATGACTGCTTCTCTAACCATCAAACCATGTTCCCGGTGCGCCAGGTGCATTTCGATGGGCTTAAGCTGGATCGGGACATCGTTGAGCATTTTGTGGCAAACGACAATGACTATAATTTGATTAAAGCGATACAGGTTTACAGCGACATGACCGGAACGGACTGTATTGCAGAGGGGGTTGATAGTGAAGAAAAGTTTGAGAAATTAGTCGAGCTGGGCATCAAGAACTTTCAGGGATATTATTTATCGCGCGCCGTGAAAGAGGAGGAGTTAGACCGCATGGTCAGATTGTTTAGTTAAGAAAAAATAAAGCCCCGAAGGGCCCTGGGTTATTTCCGGCCCAGCAACAAGCCGAGAACTATACCGATTGCACCCGCGGCAACGAGGCCGGTGAGGGGATTATTTCTGACGGCTTCAGTGACATCGGAAACGGCATCGCTGGCCTGAGCGGCATATTTTTTAGCAGCACCTTTAACCTGATGTTTTGGTGAATCAACGAATTCACCAAACTGCTGCTGCGCTGAACCTGCAAGTTCATCAAATTTATTTTTTGCTTTGTCTTCAGCAAACTGGGTGTTTTTATCAGTACCGAAATCAGACATTTTTGCCTCCTTTTGTTGATAGTTAAAGGATAGCCGCTCTTTGTGGATACGGCAGGCGAAAGGCTAAATTCGGCACCTGAAAGGGCGGTTTTCGGATATATCTCTATACCCGGAACCCGTTATTTCTCATTGTCATCCTGACCGTAAAACAGTTTCCCAATGCGGATTAGCGGGCGGCCCTGTGACTTACGGTGCAGGTTACTGTCCCTGAGCGAATAAACGCAGCCGCAGTATTCCTGCTGGTAAAACTGTTCTCGCTTGCTGATCTCAATCATGCGCGAGGAGCCGCCCTGTTTACGCCAGTTATAGTCCCAGTACACCATACCCGGATAGCGCGCCGCCGCACGCTGGCCGCAGTCATTTATCTGCTGCATGTTCTTCC
>OKVN01000261.1_pt1 | contig 25036 bp, 36 predicted proteins | sample 1606961 | NCBI WGS metagenome assembly OKVN01 (sample SAMN03281020, study PRJEB24777) | human gut metagenome | isolation source: fecal sample PR170 from 1 month old male Malay infant, vaginal delivered... | place: Singapore | collected 2005-12-29 | reverse complement strand
CAGTGGTGAAGCCTTCCTGCTGATCGATGTAAGGCGTATCGACACCGTTGAGATAAGCAACCTCGATGGTGTCGGTGCCCTTCGCGGCGGCCAGATACCAGGCTTTCGCATCCGCTTCATCCAGACGCGGTTCAGCGATGACCTCTGCAAAGTTTTGGATCGGGTTAACGATGCCGGCATTAATATCAGCACCTTTAACACTGGCCGACTTGATAGTCTGATTCGCCAGGGTTTCCAGAGCTACAGGCACCAGCATGTAGGCTGGGCGGATATTCAGGGTACGCTCACCTTCCTTTTGCAGGCGCATCAGCTTGCGCGCTTCGTCCAGGCTGGCCACAGAAATTGCGCCCGCGCTCAGGTTCTTGTGATCGGCATGGAACAGCGGTTTGCCGTCGGAGAGCTTCGGGTTTTTGGTCAGGATGGCGTAAACCAGATCGCCAATCGTTGCTTTCGCCGCGCGCCCCATCTTCATCGGCACGTCGGTGAGCTGGTTCAGATCGTCGTTAATGATCGCCTGGCGGGTAACAGAGAAAATTTCACCATAAGTGGCAAGCGCGATGGTTTCGCCTTTATCACTGGTAGTGACGTACTTGTACTCCGCCCCCTCGCGAACCTGTCTCAGAGAAGGGAAACCACCCATACCGACACGATGCGCCGTTTTGAAGTCTGACAGCTGGCCTTTTTTGGTCCACAGTTCGAAGGTTTCCTGGGATTCTTCCCAGCCCTGAAGCAGCGCTTTGTTCGCCACATCCAGCAGAATATTGCCAAAGTCAGAGGTGCTGTGCGTCAGCGCGAGGCCAACCATCTGCATCGGATTGTAGCTGGATACACCGATACCTTTTTCTGTCAGGGCCATGCGCGCATACTCGCGCAGCGTCATACCGTTATAAACGTTATCCCGCTCCTGGCCTTCAAAACCGGCACGCGCCATCAGCGCCTGGCGAATACCATCCGCAACGAAATTACCGTTGCCCGCATAAATATGCTGTTGTGTGGTTTTGTTGGATGGCGTGGCCGTTTTACCGAGCTCTGCCAGCAGCAAATCTTTCGCCTTATCAACGGAACAATCAGGGTCGGCCACGCACTGATTTTGCAGTTCCATGTGTTTATTACCGAACATGGCAAAGAGATCACCGATGGCGTTAACACGGGCTTTCTGCTCAGCCATCACCTTCGCGCGGATCGCATTTTCATCCGGCGCCGGGTCAGTTTTTGCCTGCGGTGCCTGAGGCTGGGTAATAACCGGGTCACGCTGGGTAGTATTGCGCGGCGGGGTGAGCATGTTGCGAATGCTTTTTGGCATTTTTTCAAATTCCTCAATACGTTTTGAATGGATACAGGCCATAGCCTGCAGGGATGGAGTCACCTGGTCGGCAAAACCCAGTTCAAGGCACTCGCTGCCGCTCATCCAGGTTTCGTCTTCCAGCATTGCCGCAATTTCTTCGGTGGATTTTCCGGTTTTTTGCGCGTAAGCCGGGATAAGAACGGATTCAACCTTGTCGAGAAGATCCGCATAGTCGCGCATATCGGTCGCATCACCACCAGCAAACCCCCATGGCTTATGGATCATTATCATCGCGTTTTCAGGCATGATGACCGGATTGCCTACCATCGCGATCACCGAGGCCATGGAGGCCGCCAGGCCGTCGATATGAACGGTAATCGCCGCACCGTGGTGCTTCAGCGCGTTATAGATAGCAATACCGTCGAAGACATCACCACCGGGTGAGTTGATGTGAAGGTTGATGTGGGTGATGTCACCAAGCGCCCGGAGATCATTGACGAACTGTTTCGCCGTTACGCCCCAGTACCCGATTTCGTCATAAATAAAAATGTCGGCCTCGCTGTTATTGCTGGCCTGCATGCGGAACCACGAATTACTTTTTGCGCTGGCTTTCGGACGGTGGCGCGCCCGGTTCTTTGGCTTCGGCACTGGTGCCTCCTTTATCATTGGCGGGGTCGGTGTCAAACACCAGGCCCTGTTCACGGTTCTCGTCAACCTCCGCTTTACGGCGTGACTTGACATCATCCGGGTTGCGACCGCTGGCACGGATCCAGTCGGACTCGGTGGCCGCACCGCCGCGGATTTGCGTTTTCCAGGCATTGGCTTCTTTAACGGGATCAATCCACGGCATAACGGGTCCCGAATAAACCGCGTTATACAGCGTGTCCATATCGATGCCTCTCGGCAGCTTGATTTCTCCGGCAGCAATAGCCATCTTCAGCCAGGCCCGGTACATTGGCCGGGTCACTGAACCGATGAACCAGTCCTGCAGAATCAGATATCCGTCTGTTGACTCGACAAGCTCCTGCCGCTGGGCACTGTATGTGCCGTTGTAGTTTCTGGATGTACTGGAAAAACTGAGGCGACTGCCCGCAGATACCGCCCGCAGCTGTCCATTACGAAACGATTCGAGGTTAGGGTTCGGGCGATCGGATTTAATCATCCCGATTTCTTCCCCGGCCTGCAGTTCGTCATACAGCATCCCTGGCTGAATCATCAGCTCGCGGTCATCGCTGCTGGAATCTGAATCGAAACTCTGTCCGTCGCCTTTTTTGATATACATGCCGAGCGCCGCAGCAATTCTTGCTGCAGTAAGCTCCGAGTCCTCGTACTCTTTCAGCGCGCTCAGACGCATCAGGACACCAGACAAAAGAGACGTTCCGCGGGTCTGGTGCAGGCGGCGGGTGAATTTGAGATGAAGCATGTTCTCAGCATCTATCTCTTTCGTATCGAACTGTCGCCCGGACACCGGCAGACTTTTATAGACCTGATATTTTTTGGGCCGTCCCCAGTTATCGACAAAAACGCCCTGATTAAGCTGGGTGGCTGCATCACTGTTCATCGGCACGAAATCAGGCTCCAGCGCTTCCAGCCAGAACGGCACACCAGCGACCGGCTGAAGCCCATTTCCGGTACCGCTAACCAGCTGAGCAAAAACCTCGCCGTCCCGGAGCCACGTTCGCAGCATCAGCCGCTCAAGCATGGGTCGGGTAAACTGGGTTGTGACATCGGGTCTTACGGACCATTCGCCCCACTTTCTGCGGATATCAGTGGCAAGCTTTTTAGCGATCTTCCCGTTACTCAGCATCGGATGCGGTTCAACTATGATGCCCTTCGCACCCACCACCCTTTCTTCCAGCTTGTCGAAAACGCCGATTACCAGATCGTGGTTGTTGTCCAGCCAGCGCGCCTGCTGCCTCAGTGAAACCGCCCCCATCTGGCTGAGCTGATCGGCTGAGCGATTTTCCTTCTGGGCTTTGTGGGTACGCGTTTGCTTTACCGCCTCATACGCCTTAATAACCGCACGGGCACGCAGGCGTGAGGCTTTCCAGCCTGGTGAAAACAGGCCAATCGCATCATCTAAAAAACTCATCCAAACCTCGCCAGCCTGTAGCCGGGTCGCCCGCGGCGTTTGTTATTGAGCGTTGCCAGTCGTCGCTCCCATTCCTGACGGCCTTTTCTGATTTCCGACAGGTTTTCGAGCGTCATCTGCTGCCCGTTGAAAGTGATTGATTTCCCTTCCAGAACAGACAGCTCTGCAGCAGCGTAGCGGTCGATCATGTTTTGAATATCAGCTGGACTCACACCCAACCTCCTGACGAAGACCACGGATTAGCCTGTTCAGTTACGGGCTTCTCACGTTTTGGTTTTGATTTAGATTTCGGCGCTGGCGACGGGGATGGCACTTCGCCAGTTTCCGTCTGCGTGTCCTCGATCCACGTTTCCCGCCGTGCCCACTCAGGAGCTGACGGCCATTTAATTTTTTCGTATCCACTAAGGATGGCGAGCGCATCTGCATAAACGAGCAGGTCAAATGCTTCGTTTGCGCCACGGCCGGGCTTACTCCACTTCCCTTCATTCGAGCGTTCCTCATATGTCAGTTCGTCATAGAACCAGCTGCCCAGCCAGGCGGGGAAATGCACATAGCCAGGGCCGGGTGAATCACGCCACAGCGCATTGTTCACCCGGTCTTTAAGGGCATCGGTCTGGAGAAGATAAAGAGGCACATCCCCGGTCGCCTGTGCGCGGCGTGTTGATCTGCCGGTGTTGTCGGGAAACGTTCGCTGGATAAGTTTGCTGCGACGAACACTGTCACCTTTGAAGAGATAGATACGCTTACCCAGCCCCTCCCGGCGGCATCTGCGCCAGAACTTGTAGGCATTATCCGTCACACCGTCCTCGCCCCCGGAGTCCACGGCCATCGACATAAGCCGCATGCCCTTTGACGGGTCAGATGCCAGAGGCCACGTTTTCTCAAAGACGTCAGTGAGCAAAAGATCCCAGTCCTCCGGATAGCTTGCCGGATCAACCTGTATGCTTTCCCCGTTGCCGTCACAGCGCAGCGAATACCGTATGTTGTAACGGTCAACTATCCAGCGCTCACCCATACTTCCGTAACCCGTAACCTGCACTACAAATCGCCGGTCGCGCCCGGCCTGCACGTCCACGGTCGCGGTGAGAAACTGTACGCCGTCCGGTACCGAACGTTTTGGAACATCCTCGGCACGCTGCTCGAGCAATTCACTTTTACGCTGATCCAGGCTTGCCCGCGGCAGATAGGGTCTGCCGAAATCGGTGTTGATCACCGTTTTCAGGGTTTCTTCGCTGCGCGTGGATTCGTATTCCTGCTCGGCAGTCAGGTACTTATAAATAAGCTGCGCCCAGGTCTGGTATGCAGCTGCCGGACCTTCCATCCAGAAGGAGGCAATACGGGAACGACGGCCATCACCACTTACCTGACCGTTACGGTCGATTCTCTGCCCATCCCTTAGCCAGACACATTTCATGTTCAGCGCACGCTTCATGTCCGGTGTGATCCTGCCTTTACAGGCCGGGCACTGTAGAAACGCAGCTTCACTGGCCAGCACGGGATCGCTGCTGTCGCGGTACCCGGTCATATTGTCCATTTCCGGCTGGAAATACTCCCTACAATGCGGGCATGGCCAGTAAAGGCGGCGGCGGTCGCCACGGTTATAGAGTGATAAAATTCCGGTAGTTGGAGGGGCTTCATGAGGCGTGGTTCGCCGCCATTTTGTGTCTCTGATATCCCTGCCGGGTGAACTCTCAACCAGCGTCATCCCGGAGGACATAAATGTCGTGGTACGTTTCGACGCCAGTGAAAAAGCGTCGCCCTCCCCGTCGATATCTTCAGGAAAACGGTCGTAATCCGTCAGCGCCACACTTTTATAGTCAGAGGACGACATGATATTGACGGATGGCCAGCCGAGCTTCAGATAGTTACCGGCGCGAAATGTACGATCGTAGACGTTATTATCGTTACGCCTCGGACTTAACCGGTTTTTAACTTCAGGGCTGCAGCGAAAAGTACGGTCCAGACGTTTTTTTGAATGCTCGCGGGCCTTTTCCTCTGATACCTGAATGACGAGCATATCTGCCGGATCGCAGACGATGTTATAGACAATCCAGCCGTCAATCAGCCCGATGGTTTTACCCGTTCGAGCCGGGCCAACAAACACAACCGCATCGTATTCACGCGAGGCCAGGCAATTCATCGGCTCTATCACATAAGGAGCAAGATCCGGATCCCATGGAACGGAGTTTCCTGCCCCCATCGGCACGCGCATATATGTACCGACCGCATCGGCCACCGGCATACGACGCGGGGCACGTAAAATACCGGAAACATCGCGGCGGATGCCCCTGGCGGATGCCCGCTTTGCCATCAGTCCTCCTCTGGCTCTTCCTCCTCTGTTTCAGCGTCCTTCACCCTCTCCGCCATCTGGTCGCGCAGGTCATCGATAACGTTTTGTACGCGGGAAACCGCAGTCGGCGTTAATGCGCAGTCGCGTTCGAGTATGTCAGGGAGAGTTTCAAGTACCATGACGACGGCTTTCGCCATCAATGAGAATTCACGCGCCACTTCATCAGCGGGTATTAACTGCCCCGTATCTTGTTCAAACTTCAGCCTCTCGTTCTCTGCTTTCCAGTGAGCGAGCCTGTCGGATGGATCCATATCGTCGATATTCGTCGATACGGTGGGGATCATCAGTTCGGTCAGAATGTCTGTAACCAGATAGAGCTTTAATTTGCTGTTGCTGCCTGTCGCAGGTTCGACATTTTTCAACCTCGCGGCAACCGTCTGACGGTGTACGCCGGTTATCCCGGCAAGCTGGTTGATATTCAGTTTTAATGCGGCGATTTCCTGGTCCATGATGGTGAACACTTTTTAAACGATTCGACATCTTGCGAAAACGGCCTTTAAACAAATCAAAGACCTGCATAAATGATGATGATGACCCTAGATCGCAAAAACTAGCCGTTTTCCGCGCGCAAGCCGCCCCGTGGCAGGCCCCCCCTCTGGGAGGACCCATTGATGATAATGACTCTCATTCACTTAAATCAGCACGAACCTACAGCAATTTGGACGTCCAAACGTCCATAAATCATCGATGTGAGATAGCCGCCCAGAGGATGCCGCCTGGCTTGAGCGCATTGCGAAGAGCATCTTTCACCGCTTCGTGCATCGCCTGTTGCAAGCCAACTACTGAAGCTGTTTGCGCATCAATCTTTGCCTGGAGGGCTGCGAACAAATCGCTTTCGCGTACAGCCTTGAGAACCAGTTCTTGCATCTCGTCGGTTAGTCGCGTCTTGGTGGCTGTGCCTGTCGCTGAAGCAATTGAACTGATTGGTTCAGCGGTGGCATTATTGCCATCAGCGGGATTAGCTCCATCATGACTAATTGCCCCAGGGAAACCACCAAAAGCCAGACCACCATTGAAGGCCGTCTCTTCATTATTGCTGGCTGATTGAGCGGCTTCATTCACCTTAAAGCGGTCAGCCTCAAACACGACCTTGCGCTGGTCACCTTCAATGCAGACGGCCATGCCAGCAACGTGCAGTTTGCCGCCGTGGTTCACGTTCATCTTTACGCTATAGTTGGCAGACACTGCGGCATCACCAATCATCGTATCGGTAATATGCACCTGACAGTGAATCGGCGTTCCGTTTATCAACTTTTCAAATGCTTTGCTGCTGCGAATCTCTTCACAAATTTCATCGAGCGCCTTTTGAGCGCATTCAAGCTCAACCCCGAGCGGGGAGTAGTATTCCTGCTTCACCGTCTCACCAAAGCGCGTATTGACCAGGTGCTTAATAGCAAACTCCTGCCCTTCAGCAGTCAGGAACGTAAAATGATTTACCTTCCCATAGGCTGTTGCTGTGAGTCGGGTTTCAGCCAACCCCAGCTCGCGAAGCTGTGCTGCACCAGATTTAGATGGCAGCTCGCCACTTTGCAGCGCACCACGGAAAAACAGCGCATACAGAACATCAGTCGCCGCACCGGACAACGTAATAATTTTCTGACTCATGATTTATTTCCTTTTAGGCGTGAGCCTGTCGCACGGCAAAGCCGCCGAAAGTTAACGGTTTGCCCAGGCTCACAGCTGAAAGACTTTCTTTGATGTGCGCGTGCGATGCGCTTAATGTGATTTATAGAGAAAAACGAACCTGCTTCAAATTTCCAAATAAGAACTCATTAATATCAATGTATAAAAATCCGCGAGGATGTATTTTAAATCGCCAAACATTAATAACCAGAGGAATCAAAATGCCTGAACTCGTCAATCCAACAGACTCGTTGAATAGTTTTCAACACGCTTTATCCAATAGCCTGATTAGACTCTCACCGTGTGTAGTTCACCCTGAAATGAAGGTACTTATGGACGATGCGGATGGCACGCCAAGGATTACTTACGCTTTCGTTCAGGGAGATATTGTTAAAGGCGTTGCCATATACGTCCCAGCAGATCCATATGAAGGGAAGCCCTGTTTTGGCGTGGGTTATGCCGTAGCCGATAAGTTTAAAAGGCAGGGAATTGCCACTAAGCTTCTCAAAGCCAGCATTGAAGAAATGCAATATGGCTTTAGAAACTCCTGCAACGAATTCTACGTAGAGGCTATCGTTGGCGTTGATAATCAGGCATCTAACAAACTAGCTTCTGAAGTTTTATCTGCTACGCCCAAGCCGGGGAAAGATTCTCACTCAGGTAAGCCTATCAATCAGTACATGAAGCTATTCAGCACCACAAAATAATGCTGTTCGGGCGCATTTCATTGCGCCCATTTAGGTTTGCAGTTCGCCTGCCACGCTTTGTTATGCGCCAGGATGTCTTTCTTCGTCTGGCGGTCCAGTACATCCCAGTCGTGCGCTGTGCCGTAGATGGGTTTAACCCAGTCGCAAGCCGTGTCCACCACCTCAACCCTTACGGGTCCAGTTGTCCCGCAGCTCGCGATCAACATCGTCATCAGGCATACGGTTAACAGTCTGCTGTACATTGCTGGCCTCTTTCGTTGCTTCTACCCGGCGTTCGGCTACTGCTTCAGTGGCAGCGGCTTTCTCTTCGGTGCGCTGCTGATCAGCTTTCGCTTCTGCTTTGCTGGTGCCGCGAGAATGGCCAATACCAAAAGCACCAGCGATGGCAGCCATGACCAGTGCAGCAATGCCAATGATTGTTTCAAGACCCATCTCAACCTCACACCAGTACGGTTTTTGCTTTTCCGAAACGAGCACGGCGATCTTCCAGGCCGTTCGTTCCGCCGTTGATAATCTTCGTCACCTGCAGTACGTCGCCGGAATACTTCAGGCATCCCTTAGTGGCGAAGAACCACGCAGAGCTTCTGGCTGCATAAACGGGCTCGGCTAATAGCTCAGGCTGCTGAACCAGATCGACCTTCAGGGCATTGCCGCAGTCACGATAGTTATCCAGGAACGTGATGCCGATGAGTCCACGCCCTCGGTATTTCCATCCATCACCAGGCGCATTGTTACCGTAGCGTTTGCTGTAGACCAGGTTAGCAATGGCACGCTGACGCTCAATCGGTAATGCTCGTTCTTCAGGTCGACGGCCAAGCGCATTAGCCTGGTCTTGTGTGATGCGTCCAGCTCGAATGAAGTTTGCCAACCCCACTATGCTGTAGTTGAAGTTTTCCTGTAGTCGGGTGAAACCTAGCGACTCATGCCCAACCTGAGCAATGAACATCGCCTGGTCTACCGGATTGGTGATGCCAAACTCTTTCATTGCATCACTGATTGGCTGAAACCAGCGCGCAGCTAACTCGGCGCTTAACCCAGCCGCCTTTTGAAATTGTGATTGGTTCATTAGTGCCTCAGTGCGTCAACCAGGCGCGCCACGTTTCCCCGAGCCCAGAGCACAGCGGCGCATATCAGGACGTTCACAAGCACCACAAACCAGTGTGATTCATGGTACAGGCCGAACAAATAACGGAAAGGGACGCTGGCGTATACCAGCACCGTGAAATAAGCCATCAGCGATATCAGAGGGCGATGTCTCGCCCCGCCGCGCTGGTAGAACATCAGTGCAATAACGATCACAGCAGAGATAATTGCGTTTGCCATCGCACTCGGATCACTTGTTACCATTGCTGGCCCCTCCACCACGTAAACGCGAGAGAATTCCAAACAGGCTACCCAAATCCTGACTGTTGACGAACGTCAGCAGCTTAATAGCAATAGCGGCTACGATTACCGCGCCCAGCGCATCAAGTGGCCTGTCGCTATACCCCGTCCATTTGGAGAAGTAAGAGCCAAGCAGTGGAGCGCCGATAACGCCGAAGATGAATGAGGTGATGAAGTAGCCCACCAGCTTAAGGCGACTGATATTAACCGCCGTAGCGACGTAGAACACCGCACCAGCGAATGCGCCAAACACCACACCGTAATCTATGCCGGTTGCCAGGCCGAACATGCTGGCCCCCATCAGACCACCAGCCGCTACTGTCGTGCCAGAAACAGGATCGGACATTTAGCCCCCTCTTATTGCTGTGAATCCTCTCAGAAAATTTGAGGGGAGATAAAAAAAGCCCGCTTTTGAAGGCGGGCTAATGAGTGACTATTGTAAGTAAGGTAGGTAGTCGTGAGTATTGCTAACTGACCAGAGTGATGCAGTATCGGGCTGATTCACTATGGTTCAGGAGAACCATCAGTCAGTTATCTTAGACCCACAACTCAAAGCGTAGCAGCAGTTAACAAAAACATAAAAAAAGGCCTGCTTTTTACGGCAGGCTCTCAAGGAATTTGGTGCTTTTATTGTTGTTATCATGGTGCCGGGTGCCTCCCGGTGACTCTACCCCAGTCAGTAAAGTCGCGCGCATACCTGCAGATAGCAGTTGACTGGAACGCCCTTTCGCTTAGAAAGGATTCACCACAATAATAAGTTACGACTAATTCATTCGAGCGGTCAATACATCATCGACATGAGTCCTCTCAGAACGAGGGGAAACAAAAAAGGCCGCCATTTGGCAGCCCTTAAAAATGACAAAACCCCGGCGAGGCGAGGTTTAGGAATCGTTTTAAGTCCGTGGCGTAGAAACCACTCTTAACATCCTAAGATAAAAAATGCGGACCGCAATAGTGTTTTTTTTAAAGAAAGGGGATATTTTCATTAAGAAAAAGGATTCAGATAAAACGAGGGCCAAGTGCAGGAAGATACTTCATTTAAAATTTTTTATGATGCTCATGATAATGAGCTTGCACAGCATAAAATTGATGCAAAAACGTTAAGCATTTCTATTGGTGCGATGGCAGAACTGATTAGTGCAGCGGACAAGCGTCTACATGACGGGCAAGAGACAGTTAAGCTAATGGTGACAAATCCAGCTGAGGCTGGGTCATTGGGCATTGCTTATACAATTATGGAACTTGTTCCTTCGGCTATCAACGTAGCTAAGGTCATTGGATTAACTGGGATGGCAGGTGCGGTCATTGGTGCTCCTGCACTCGCCCTAGTAAGACAGTTAGGGACAAAAAAAGTAATCGCTATTACTAAAAGAGTCGGCACAAATGAATCTGTTCTTGAGCTCGATGGTGAAGAAATTGTATGCAATGATGCGGTTGCTAAGCTTGTCACTGACCCAGTAATTCGCGATGCGCTAGTTAATGTCGTTCGAGCTCCTCTTGATGGGAAAGAAGCACCGGTTTTTAAGATCGTTGATAGCAGTGGTGAAGAGATCTTGCGTCTTGAAGGGGAGCAGACTGAGGAGATAAAGCCTCTTCCTCGCGGCACACTACTTGAGAAAGAGATTTCCACTGAAGAAGTTAATGTACGTTTTGTTCAAGTTAACTTCGACGGCACTTCCGGATGGAGAATGGTGCATGTTGACGAAGAAAGCGCTGTTCATGTTGAGGATCAGGTATTTATAAGTCAAGTTCAGACTGGGCAAATCAGTTTTACAAAAGAAGATTTGTTCGTAGTGGACCTTGAAACAACTAAAACATACACTGCACGCAACGTAACTAAGCGTTATGCTATCAAAAAGGTCAAAAACAAAAGGCCTGCTGAGAGGAACTGATGGGGAATGAGGCAGTAGTACAACTAGTGATGTGGATAGGGGTGATTATGATCGTCCCTGTTTGCTATCGCTTTTGCTATGCTGCTTCATCAATGTTATGGCGCCGCCTTTTCCCAACACGAATTTTCGAGTTCCAATTTAATGATGAGTCTACAGGACTCATAAAGTCAGTGACTGTAAAGCTACCTCGTAGAAACAGCGAGTTGCTCGTTAACTTAATTGATGAAGCCATAAAGGAAGAGTCGAAAAGAAAATGAGCACCGAATCAAAACCGTTAAGTACTGGAAAAGCTGCTGTTGCAACTACTGGTTGGGGTGCAATCTTAAGCTTGGTAGCGGGGGCAATCTTCACAGACCCGAACAACCCTTGGAGAACGGTAGTTTTTGCTCTTATACCCGGACTAGCAGCGGTAATCACCTACTTTATGAACTGGTTTATTTCTAGGCACGGGCTCGAATCCCCTGAAGATGCAGCTAAACGCTCTAAATGTAAAAGAGACCTTGCAGAGATTGAAAAACACCTTAAAGGCAATATTAGCACTGCGTTGAGGGAAAAACTTTTAGCAAGAAAAGAAAGAACAATCGAAATCCTTGTTTCAATAGGAAGCGACAATATTATTTCTCCCCTTCCAGAAGTTAAAGAAAGCGCTGGTCAACCTGATTGACCAGCTGATTGTTTAATCAAGTATCCATTTCCAAGCGGATATCAAGCATAGATAGACAGCCGTCGATAAAACCTTCAGCCATCTGTATTTCAATGCGTATCAGCTTTTCGTCCTTCTTTCGCGCTTTGGCTATTTTCCGCTTCGATATGCCATAGAGATAGTGTGCGACCAAGAGCGAATGTTCATAGGGCTTGCGTTTTTGAAGTCGAGCTAAACACCCCTCGATAATTAGGGCATCGTCATCAGTACATGACAGGCGGGATTTGCTTGTTGGGGGAAGAAGCCCTTTGAAACCAGCGGCTATTGATGAGTAATCAACACCGGAACTATCACTCGCAGCCCAACCACCCCAGCGCTCTAAAACCATCTGAATATCACGCATGTTTTCTCCACTGTTCATGCTAATACGCCAATTTCCAGCGCACGATCTAAAAACCGAAACAACAGCACCAACTGGTCGCCGTGCTTCGCTTCAAATGCCACAGGATCAGCGTGCAACTCGTCGTGATGCGCTCTGCACAGCGGTATCACAAACAGGTCATGCGCTTTGGTTCCCATTCCACCCTGCCCGTGGCCTATCAGGTGGTGGGGGTCGTCTGCCGGGTTATTGCAGCAACTGCACTGCTGCGACTTCACCCAGCGGGTGTACTTATCGTTCTCCCAGCGGCGGCGCTTTGGCCTCAGCATGAAAGATTCCGGTGATTCAGGGTCTACCTTAACGGAGACAACCTTCTTCACCTTCTCCTGGAGGATTTCAGTCGCTGGTAACGAAGGAACAATGTCACTTTCCCGCATTACGGAACTATGCGATTCAGGCTTAATCCTGAGGGCTTTGCTCGCCACTGATTCAGGAATAAGGTCAGCCAAATCGTTGCGTACCATCCACCAGCAGAACTCCGGCAGCGTCAGGGTGTGGTCAGCGCTAAAGCCCAGCATAATATTCACCCTTTCGAGCAGCCATTTTACCAGGTTCTGCATGGCAATTCCTGCCAGTCTTTCAGTGGTTTGTTCACGCAACTGGTTATCACAGCCCCAACAAAGGCGAATGCTTCCGGGTGCGTGACGCATCACCGTAAAGTCCTTTGAGTGCCATTCGTTGTGAGGCCACTGACATTCGAATTTACGTTCCAGCCAGGCATCAAGGCCACTCAGTCCACCAGCACGCTGAATAACTCTCTCATCCAGGAAAAGATCCTGCACACTGACGTCATCCGTCAGTGGCTGGTGTGCTTCCGGAATCAACCCGGATGGCAGGTGCTTGATTGCTTCGGAAGGCGTTTCAATCACCACCCTGCCACGGCGAAACAACCACAGCAGTTCGTTTCCAGGGCGAAACAGTACCACCCCGGACATTGGCGCAACTTCAGGTGTCAGTATGGCTCTCACTGTTACCTCAGGCTACGATGTCGATTATTTTAAGAAGCTCCGCAAACTTCGACTCAAAGAAATGAGGCTGAGTTTCTCGCGGGTTCGCAGGACTGGTGATGTTCTTGCCATACATGCAGCCTTTGGCAGTAAGTGACCAGAACTTTTTAACACCATTCACTCCAGACCGACTGTTTCGCTCTTTTTGTTCCACAATCCCAAAGCGGGACATCATGTGATAAACCTGATTGGCGGTGATGCGGATGTTTTTTGCTTTAAGCAGAGCGCTGAGTGATTGTGTGGGACGGCTGGACCCATCCTGCGCACCGGCAGGTGCATCGATCGCGTAATGCGGCATCAGATCTGGAAGACCAGCTACCTGCTGGAGTTTTTGATAAGCACCGAGCCTTGAAGAGTTTGAGAGGTTCAGCATTTTCGCCGCCGATTCAAGCAGGATCACGCCAGCCTGAATTTTGTCGGATGTCGGCGCATTGGATGCAGGGTTCTGTACGGCATCGAACGTTCTGATGACTTTGAGGTTAAATTTCGGGCTGATCCACATTGCATAGGAATAAACCAACTCCTTGCAGACGAATGTCCCCTGGTTAACACCACCAGTAAGGGTGACCAACGGGGCCGCTCCTGTAATTCCAGGAGCGCTCGAAATTTCAGCGATGAGTTCTTGCGTTTGGGTAAGACAGGACCAGTTGGAAGGCTGGTGACGTTTTTCACCTCCCGCCGCACGATGCAAATCATTCAGGCAGTAACGACCATCAAAATCACGGCGTACGGAAACGCCGTCAATTACGAATAACTGATTCATATGTTTCTCCACTTGTTGTAGTGCGAGCGGGTCTGCACTCCCGCTTCGCTGACACTTTTTAATCTAACACTCATGCGCGTACCAATGCATTGCTATTTTGCCTACCATTTTCGACATAGCTGGCGATCGTTATTTCAACCTTCCCGCCAGGTACCTGCGGTGCCCACTCCACCAGCATTCGTTTAACCTGACTGTCATCCTCCCAGATGCCTGCATGTGTCAGTGCATCAAAAAGCGCCTTGTTGTAATTGTCGATATCGCGGCGGCGGGCATCTGGTGGATAGAGAATGATCTCAACCGCCGCTGGCGCTGTGGTTGGTTTAGGCAGGCGGCGTAATTGTTCAATAATCGCAGCGCAAGCAGCGCTCTGATATTTGCGGCCAGCAGCACTGATGAGATGGCGTCCTGCCAACGGCCCCTTATTGGGGGCTCGCCAGTAGGTGTTTACGCTCGGTGGGAACGGGAGAACCAGTTTCATCATGACTCCACTCCATAGCGCCCGTTCAGGCGTCCGATTACGCTGTTGAACATCACCAGGCTTACGCCCATCGGTTTAACCTTCTCGTGGTACTCCTTCAGGATCGGAGGTACAGCCTCGTTCCAGCTTGGCTTAGGCTTTTTCTTCAGGGCTTTCTTAATGGCGTCGGAGCATTGACGGGCAACGTCACGAACCGCATTCTCCTGCTCAATGGATAACTTTTTCATGCTGCATGCTCCCGGTTATTTGCCACTGGAACCGCAACGCCGGAAATCAATTCAACCGCAGCTGACTCTGTCTGATTACCCCAGTGGTCCCAGCCTCGCGCACCGCAACGGCTAAACAGTTCGATGCGAGGAACATCACCGTAAAGCTTCTCCAGACGGAAACGCGCCTCTGCTGGCTTCTGGCTGTGCTCACCGAGTGGACTGTAGATAACCTGCTTGATGCTGGCGCACTTGCGTTCAAGTCCTTTTCCCCTGGTGGCGATCAGCATGTCTTCGGTATTGGCTCGGGTGTAGTTTCCGCCGTTCATGCGGGTCTGTACGTTCAGCAGGTCGAGGAAGTCGTAAAAATCCTCCACTCCACCAGCCTGAAGCGCTTTGTTGATGTGCTGCTCTGCCAATGGGTTGAACTTCACCCAGGTAAAGCCCTTCATCGTGCGGACCTTAAAGCCCCATGCTTCAGCCAGTTCGATAGCTTCGCGGGTGTGCGTGCCGGTGAACCACATAGCCAGAACAGCATCATCGGCAGAAAGGTCCCACACCGGAAGACGCTTCATGTCGACCAGCTTCATTGTGCCGTAGTGATTAGTAGCCGCGCCGTTGCTGACGGTGTTGCCGTATTCCCAGGCTGGGTCAGCATAAATCAGAGAGTATTTCATCAGACGTTCCTCGCTCGGCCAGCCAGACACCAGCCATCACCGGTGGTTTTAACCCTCGGTGCCATACTCAGGCAGCGCTTACGCTCTTTGAGAATTTTGGCTCGCATGGTTTCGTTCTTTGAGCGATTGAATGCCTCCATCAGAACGGTAGCAGCACGCAGATAAAGCCCCTTGTCAGATAACTCTTTATCCTTGTCCATCATCGCAATGACAGCAGGGTTTGGTGCGCTTTCCTGTTTTGGCTCAGGCATCACTTCGGCTTTTTCTACCGGGTAGCGCGGGACAATAGGCCCAATTGGACCAACAGGTGCCTTTGCGTAGTAACGGAAGTTAGGACGCACACCTTTGCGCTCAGCGCGGTTAAGCATGACCAGGCGGCATACCGCACGCTGAACACTGTGCAATGCGTACTCCGGCAGTGCTGCAGCAATCTCTTTGTTCGTCAGTCCAGGGTTATTGGCCACGAATAACTGAATTGTTTTCAGAAAGCTCATTGAGTACCTCCGGAAACACGGAAACCTGAGTTGGCTGGAACGCTGTAATCAACGTTCTGGAAGTTGGCCTTAAAGTTTGGGTCAGCGCTACCGCCGAGTTGCCAACGCCCTTTGACACACGCAGGCCTTCCGCGCTTTTGCCATTTCTGAGCCTTGTCAAAATACTCAACGCAATTTTCTGGACCAAAGAGAGTGCTCGGGCGAAGGTAATCATCCATTTTTGGATCATCAGCCCATTTTGCTGTGAGATAGTCCACCACCAGCATCAGGTCTTCAGCGCTGTAGTCTTCTGACAGTCTCCCCCTGATGTATCCCAAAACGGTTTTGTTTCGCCCACCCTTCCCGTATGACGATCCAGTAACCTCGTTGAAATGGGATAAGACACGAATTGCCGGATCGATGTCGTCTGGTTGCGGCGCAACCGGACAAATAGGGTTTTTAATATCTGTAGTATTCTCTGTTGTATTCTCTGTAAGAACATCAGTGCAATTTGACCTGATGAGAGCGGTTCGTTTTGACCCGATGGAGCGTTTCACTTTGACCTCTTCCATCGGTTCATTTTGACCTGATGGAAGAGTGCAATTTGAACTCTTCGAATTGGTCACTTTGACCTCATCTAAAAGCTCGCTTTCGTAGTTGATCGTGTAGTAGTTCGTCATGTCGCGCTGAGACTTGTTCAGCTGCTCAACTTTGAGCACGCCGAGCTGCTTCAGGCGGGTGAATGTGCGCTTCAGCGTAGACTCAGACCAGAACGGGAACTGCTCCAGCCACTGCTCGTTGGTGTTGTAAATCCAGCGCACGCCGTCACGCTCCAGGCCGGAGGTGGTTTCTTTCAGCCAGTAGTTTACCTGCTGCAGCGCAATAGCCTCGTTCAGGCCAATGCTGTATGCAAGGTCAGGGTTTATCACTATCGGCCGGGATGGCATCAACAGGCTCATGGTCGTCCTTTAACTCTGTAAATTTACGCTGGAATTGCTCAAGAGGGCTGAAGCACTCATGATCGTACCCTTCGCGAAGGTATATAACGCGTCGAGTCTGTGGCTCCCATCTGATGACACGGACCGGGACTCCGTAGTGGTCTTTGAATCGCCGGTTAACTTCAGCCATTCCTCACGCCCCTTCTCGTTCATCTGAGCAAAAGCCTCTACCATCGCGTTCTTAGGCTGGTAGTTGTTCGTATCAGCCTGGTCGTTTAATCTCTCCACATAGCCGAACGGGGAATCTTTTCCCACCAACGGAAGGCATCTGAATTGCTTCGCTGGTCTCAATCGGTTTAAACTGTTCATGCGTTAGTTTCTCCACTGAATACGACACGCCAAGACGCCCGGAGCTGCACACTCGCGGGCGTCACTTTTTTTGGCTTTTCTTACGGCTAAACAGCGCGACAATCGCGCGGATTTCTTCTTCACGCGCAGCCAGGTGACGGCGGTGATGCTCGTGAATCTCTTCAGCTTCATGCGGTTCAATCACTCCATCTTCCAGAGCCTTCTGGATAATCTGATCAACCTGTCCGCGTGCTGCTGCAGTTCTCATTGCACGGGTGAACAGGTCAACGCGATCGAGGTCTTCAAGTTGCGGAACTTCCACCAGCAGAGCGCCGCGACGTTGCGCGAAGTAATCAGCCACGAGAGACGTGTTTGAAATGTCCTCCATCGCCTCCAGCTCGTTCACTTCGAAAAAGCGGCAGCCGTTCTTCTCGTACAGGTTGTTGTTGAACTGCGTTACGGACATGCCAAGAGCACCGGCCATAGCCTCACGGCCACCTGGGTACGCTTTGTACATCGCTTTCACTACTTCTTTCAGGCTTTGCTCTACCATGTTGTTTTCCCTTTGGTAGTTACGAAATGCTGGTTACTGGGTTACGGTGTTACTGCAACGTCAGGATCAATAGGTTTGTTTTTGTTAGGGAATGGTCGAACTTCCTCGGCTTCAATTTTCCCGTCTTCGTTTACTAGGATATTTACCCGGCGATTACGCTTGAGGGCTTTACTGATGGCGCTTTGGTATACCCCAAGAGCCTCAGCGGTTTTGGCCTGACCGTTTTCCAAAACATATTCAGAGAGCGGAATAATCTTCATTGGTTTTCCTCGTGGTTTGCACATAAGGAGTATCACTGCTAGTGATAAATATGTCAACACTAGCGGTGATTGGTGATTATGCCGTGCGGTGATAAATTATGAGAATGAAAAAGAAACCATTGACCGCCGAACAAATCGCCGATGCCAACAGGCTGAAAGCTATCTTTGAGTCCAAGAAAAAAGCGCTGGGGCTCTCACAGGAGACTTTGGCTGAACAAATGGGTATGGGGCAAAGTGGTGTCGCTCAGTTACTGAATGGCACAAATGCTATCAACGCTACCCATGCTGCACAGTTCGCTAAAATTCTCGGAGTAAAAGTCGATGATTTCAGCCCATCCCTAGCAGCTGAGATATCAGCTATGTTTGAGGCGATTGCGAACGGAAGGAATCATTCCTCTGTATATGAGTACCCGCTATTAACCGAAGTACAGGCTGGCTCATTTTTCCCGGTTAGTACATACACAGAACGAGACGCGAAGGAATGGGTTTCAACAACTGTTAAAGCTAGTGATTCTGCCTTTTGGCTTGAGGTATCAGGCCATTCGATGACTGCCCCGCCAGGAGTAAAACCGAGTTTTCCTGAGGGAATGCTTATACTCATAGATCCAGAGCAGGATGTTGAGCCTGGTGATTTCTGTGTCGCAGGTATATTCAACGATTCAGAGGTCACTTTTAAAAAATTTGTTCGAGAAGATGGGAAGCCATGGCTTGAACCTCTAAACCCCAGCCCTCGCTATCAGGCCATTGAATGTAATGAGAATTGCAGGATAATAGGAAAAGTTGTTAAGGCCCAATGGCCTGAAAATATCTTCGAATAAGGAGCCATCCGGCTCCTTTTTTTTGCATCTTTTTTCACCTTAACAATCATAAAGTTAACACTACTGATGATATTTTTATCACTACAGGTGTTGACCACTTAATCACTATTGGTGATACTCAATATGCGCCGGGGTGATGATGTTTAAGACCATCGGTAGGTTAGCAGTACGGTATATGGCACATGTGCCGCAGCGGTCCGGGGATTCCTTAGGCAGTATCCCGATCCAGCGGGTAGCCGGAATGTGCAAGCCAGGCAAGCACGACAGCCAGAGACGTTTCACCAGCGTGGCGATCAGGTGTGACACCTCGGAAGAGACGGGGCAATTTTATTAAAGCCGAGAGGAAGACCATGGAATACGAATTAATGCGTCTCGCAGAATTTATTTCTGAAAACTGGAGTCAGTGGGAATCGTTCTGCGAACAGCATGGCGACAACGCCCAGGAAATTTACGAACAAATCGGCGGTGAAGATTAACCGCCAATTAAGTATCACGTAGCCAGCGAAGTAAACCGTAGTAGCTGTACCAGATGCTGTGTGTAGTCTTGGCGGTCGGCAGTTATGAATGTCCTTAATGTCGACCGCCCCTTTTACACAACTGAAAGCGCGTTCAGCCGGTTCCTTGAGAGGCCGCAGTCGTTAAATCAACCTCAGGGGAACGCGCTCCCAATTGTGGAGAAGTAACGTGTCGACATTGCAGTGTCGATTATGGCTACCAGCCTCAAGCATCCCCCGGGTGCTTGGTGATGGTAATAACGCCATCTCAACCAACAGGAGACGATGAGCCTGCTTTGGTTGGATTGGAAAAATGTTATTAGCCCGCTCAGCGGCGGGCGCTTTTTCTGGAGGTATCATGTCTGCGAATGATTTGGCTGTTAAGTATGGTACTTATCAGCCCGAAAATTTACTGGTCATTCTTCCACTTGAAGAAGCGTCAGACATTATTCGTGAAAGTCTTCGCGCTGAGGTTCGCCACGAGCTGGAATATGAATACGATGACCGCATTTCTTCTGCTGAAGAAGAGGCATCTGATTGGGAATCACGGGCAGACAGCTACGAATGCGATGCGATTAGTTTTGCCAGAGCGATAGAGAAAGCCTTGCTTGCACCAACCTTGGATGAAGCAAAAATTATTCTCGAACGCGTTCGATCTGATAATCACGAATATTTTTAATACCTAATGAATAAATACGAATTTGGCAGCATTCAAGTGCCTGGATTCGTGCAACCAAAAATCAGCGCTGTGCAGAGCGCTTAGAACACGGAGAAACTATCCATGACGAACACACAGAACGTCACCGAGTTACAACCACGCATGACCAGGGAGCAGCTTATTGACGCAGCTCGCAAGGCCGCCCCTCTCCTTCCTGCCGCTTATGGTTGGATGGTTAACGAACTGGCTAACCGCCTTGACTATACCAGCGTAGCGCTTTGCGAAGCGATGGCGCAGCGTAAGGAACTGGCTGAGCAGAACGCCATCCTGCGTGAGGATGTTGCAAGTTGGGCCAAAGAGTGCGACCGCATCGAAGAGCGCCACACCAAAACGCCTACCAATATGCACTTGCTGGAAGCTCAGCGAGAACTTCGTGAGCTGACTACTGTCGTTATTCCCCTGAACAACGAGGTTGCCCTCTAATGGCTAACTCATTCAAACAAATGACCCGTGACGGTACCATTAAGCGTACCGATACTGGGATGTTTATCAGCCTAGACGATATTCATGTTCGAGAAGGCTTTAACATCCGCGAAGACGATGAGCGTACTCGCCTGGCTAATGATGACTTATTCGATTACCTGATGAATGGTGGCGTCGTTCCGCCAATTGAAGTTGTACCGCGTGACGAGGGCGGAGTTTACATCGTTGAGGGTCATCGTCGTCATCTGGCCTATCAGCGCTGTCGTGACGCAGGAAAGCCCGTTAATCGAATTCATATCATGCCGTTCTATGGCAATGACCTAAAGCAAAAGGCGCGAATTTTCACGAGCGCAAGTCAGCTGTCATTGTCCCCTATCGATCAGATTAACGGCATTCGCGATTTTGCTCCCTTCAATCTCACTCCGGCTGAGATAGCGAAGGAAATCCATAAGTCAGTGGCATGGGTCGAAAAGCTGATAGCCCTTAGCAATGCAAATCACGATGTGCAGAAAGCTGTTAAGGCTGGCGAAGTTTCCGTTGATGTGGCCATAGACCGGGTAAAAGAGTTCGGCGAAAAGGCCGGTGAGGTTCTTCAGAAGGATAAAGCTTCTGCTGCCGCAAAGGGCAAGAAGAAAGTCACCCGCAGCGTTATAGCGCCAGAAATTAGCGTTAAGAAAGCGCGCCGCCTTGTTGAACTGATTAGCCTGGCCGGGATAAGTGACACAGGTGTTATATCCCTCGAAGGTTTGGCCCATGCAGAAGCATCGCAAATTATTGATGAGCATACAGCCATAGCCGCCCAGCTTCACAAAGGAGTGCAGTCATGAAACTTAAAATGCACACGCCAGACGGATCGGTGATTGTCGAAAGTAACCTGGTAACGCAGTTCTACCCTGATTTCGAAAGCGGCGGCGAGCTGACCACCATCGAAACGGTATCGGCCATAGGAGAAACTTTCTCGGTGAAAGTAAAGCACTCGTTTATGCAGGTGACTTGCGCACTGGCTACAGCCTGGAGCGTTGACGAAAAGAAAGCAGAAGGAGCAGCCCAATGAGCATCATCGACAAACGCGCGACAGAACTGCTGATTGAAAACGGTGTACTTGTTGCCGGCACGCTGAGGCATTTGGCTGATAACGAAATCGACTCCGACTACTTTGCTATTTGCCACACCAACGAAAACGGCACTGAAATTGAATGCGAGCTGGCAATTACCGATTACGCGCGCCAAGCAGCTGGAACCGTTGATGAGCTGGTAAAGGCGCTGCAAGCCGCAGAGAAGCGGATTGCTGAGCTGGAGGCGTTAGCGCGTGGCGTGAAGCAGTTCTCTGAGTTCCAGATTTGCCATTACGGTGCCACCGAGGACTATGCGAAGGGCTATATCGACTGCCAGAACAATTACAACAAAGTGCTGTTCGCCACAGCCGGTAAAGGAGAGGCATCATGAGCACAGGTGAGTGCATTGCTCTTATGGTTGGCTTTATCGCCTGCGTTTTATTGATTTCTGACTTGGGGTTGCTGAAATGAAAATTATCAAACAGGAAGTGCAAGCAGTTGCCGATTTGAAAGCTGGTTACACCCTTGGTCACGCTGATGTGGCAATCCTGAAAGAGCTGGCGCGTATCGCGCTGGCATCGCTCGAAGCGGAGCCGGTGTGCGTCATCGACCAGTCCAATCTTGATTATCTAAAATCGGGATCTGATGCAGACGTATGGCCAGCATCCAGAACAGAGATGGGTGATGTGATTCTGTATCGCTCCGCCCCGCCAGCGCCGGTATCTGTGCCTGATGAAGCTAATCCTGAGAATATTGAAATTCTCGCCAGTACATTAGCGCCATGCGGCGTTACCTACCAGTGGGATAGAGATGAGTGCAATGCAGCAGCTGACTCCTGGAACGCCTGCCGCGCCGCCATGCTTCAGGGGGCCGAGCCTGTAACGACGGCTTACAAGTTGCCAGCCAATACGCCATGCAAGGATGCGCCAGAGCATATTTGGCTTCAGACTGCTGGGGTATGGCCGGAGAACGGCGAGTTCAGCGAATTAACATGGTGCAGTGACAATCAGCACACTGACGACACGTTATATGTTCGCGCCGATGTTGTCGCTGGCAACTCTCCGGTTATTCCGGATGGTTGGGTGTTGGTACCGGTTGAGCCTACCCATGAAATGCTTGAGGCTGGTGATGAGCAGTTTGGAACTTACGATGTCTATCGCAGGATGATAGCAGCAGCACCGCAGCAGGAGGTGAAGTGATGCCTAACCCATTCGACGTGGTGATGTTCGTTCTGCTGGTCATCAGCGCACTTCAGCAAATGAGGTGGCTGCCATGGTGAGCAAACTCAAACAGCGGCGCTTGCGCCGCCTCAAGGCCAATGCCGCCTGGTGGATGGCAGAAGCGCAGGACTGGAAGGATATCGCGCTGGAGCACGCAGCCGAGATAGACAGACTCAAAAAACTGGTTATCCGCGTGCCAATGCCGGTTCTCATGCCGAAGGAGATGGTCCACCAGCTTTATTACACCGAAACAAAAAGATGTCGTACCTGCAATGATGGGCTCCGAGGTGGTTGTTCATCTTGCATTTTCTATAAGAGATAGCCGGGTGCAGCCGGTTAAGTGGAGAGCAACGTATGGGGCAGTTAGTAACACTACATGAGTGGGCTTCGGGTCCTAATGGGTTCAAATATCCATTAAGCAACTCAGCACTAAACAAAATAGCCAAGACCAAGCAAACTTTCCCACCAGCTTTAAAGCAAGGTCGCCGCTGGGTTATAGATGAGGACGCTCGTTTTATTGGCATGGTAAGCAATGTTGATATTTCATCATCATTATCAGACAAGGCTCGCCAGTTAGTGGAGAAAGCAATAAATGGCAGCTCGCCCCAGAAAGCATAACGTTAAAATACCTAACCTGTATTGCAAGTTGGATAAACGTACATCAAAAATCTACTGGCAATATCGCCACCCTGTCACTGGAACATTTGTTGGTTTTGGAACAGATGAAGAGGCAGCCAAAGCTGCTGCTACGGAGTTAAATCGGATAACATCTGAGCAGGAAACACGTCAATCCTTCGCTCTTATCGATATGGCCATTAAGAAGACAGATAAGAAAGAGAAAGGAATTCGAGTCGCAGACTGGATAAAAAGGTACGTAGATATTCAGATGGAAAGGATGCGTGACGGAGAAATAAAAAAACCGACCGTAAAATCTAGGAGGTTATGTGCTCAAGTTCTGGCTGACAGAGCTCCTAACGTTCGCCTAAAAGATGTTGACACGAAGTTAATCGCAAAAATTATTGATGAATATAAGTCTGAAGGTAAACATCGAATGGGTCAGCTGATTAGGAGCGTGCTTAACGACGTATTTAAAGAGGCTCAACATGCTGGTGAGGTTGAACCCGGCTACAATCCTGCTTTAGCAGTTAAAAATCCGATAGCAAAGGTAAAGCGAAGCAGGCTCAGTATCGAACAATGGAAGCTAATCTATGAAAGCGCGGGAACATTGCCACCATGCGCTCAGAATTCCATGCTATTGGCTTTGGTGACGGGTCAACGTATTGGCGACATAGTGGCGATGAAGTTTAGCGATATATGGGATAATCATCTTCATATAACCCAAAGTAAAACAGGAATGAAGTTAGCTATTCCTTTAAATTTACGGTGTGATGCTATTGGCATGACGCTTGCAGAAATAATAAGTAAGTGTCGAGACAGAGTTGTGAGCCCGTATCTGATACACCACGTGAAACATCATGCTTACGGTAAAGCTGGTTCTCACGTTCCTGAAAAAACAATATCTAAATATTTCAAAGAAGCGAGAGATAAAGCAAATATTGACTGGCCAAAGGATTGTATTGCCCTGCCCCCATTTCATGAGCAGCGTTCGCTTTCATCTAGAACCTATAAAGCACAGGGTATTGATGTCAAAACTTTGCTTGGGCATAAAACTGAAGCGATGAGCACAATGTATGGAGATGATCGTGGTCTGGAATGGAACAAACTTGTGATTTAGCAAGATAGATAACTTTCAGAAAGTGCCAAATGATAAGCTGGCGTTATATGAATTTTGGGGATTTGTTTTGGGGATGATTTGGGGAAGAAAAAATAACCATATAAAACAATAAAATAAAAATCATCGAATTGTTCCACAAGCAATCGGCCACCAGCAATGCCTGACCACACAGCCAGCGACACGCTGGCTGTTTTCTTTCCCTTTCATCCATCCCCTTCGCAAAAAGATCTGTGCTACTGTTGGAAACTGCGTATTGGCAGATAACAGGTAAACTGACTATGTCTGATGAGGTTAAGGGTACGGCTACCCACCAGCAACTCATTTCGCTATTAACGCAGCAAGGTGCGCGCTTTCGCGTGATGGAGCACGAGGCCGTAGGAAAATGCGAAGCGGTAAGCGAAATCCGCGGAACCGATCTGGGGCAAGGCGCAAAAGCGCTGGTCTGCAAAGTGAAGG
>OKVN01000260.1_pt1 | contig 25131 bp, 21 predicted proteins | sample 1606961 | NCBI WGS metagenome assembly OKVN01 (sample SAMN03281020, study PRJEB24777) | human gut metagenome | isolation source: fecal sample PR170 from 1 month old male Malay infant, vaginal delivered... | place: Singapore | collected 2005-12-29 | reverse complement strand
CTGGTCTGACGGCGCTTACTGCTGAATTCACTGTCGGCGAAGGTAAGTTGATGACTCATGATGAACCCTGTTCCATGGCTCCAGATGACAAACATGATCTCATATCAGGGACTTGTTCGCACCTTCCGTAGCATACAAAACAGAGCAACCGACGCTCACCGATGCGATTTAGCTTAATAACAAGAGTTGTAAGCAATTTTATAAGGAAATATAACTTTTTGGCTCAGTGGTTGAGCCGAACCGTCCGGGATTTGGCTCAATTGGAATTCTTCATCTACGATTAATTTGCATGGCTAGCCCACAAGTGCCTTGATTGTGGCTTCGGCTGCCGATCCCAATACCGACATTACACCAAAATTTATTTCCTGAAGTGAAGCCAGACTCATTTATTCTTAGTTCATCACCATTTATCTTAACTTCTACCCCGTTGCAATATAGGCTCCCTCTTGTTATCACAACTTTATTAGGAGGTTTAAAATCAATCTCGAGCAAAATTACTCTCTCTTTTTCTCTTATAGTCAATTTTGTGCCGACAAGTTGTATGTCCCAAGCATTAATGTTGTAAATCAACTGGTTGTTTATGATTGATAGCAAAGGGTTATTTTCACGGTCGAATAAGTTAACGTTGAGCAAGATATGATTGTCTTGAATAACAAAACCTATAAGTGGAATTCCATCCACCATCACTGGAGCGCCCCAAACAAAGGATTGTTCTTCTGTGATCGGAGTGAAAAACTCATCAGTCCCAATTTTTACGCTCATCTCGGAGCCTGAAAAATGAAGCGTGTATGGCGGAGATACCCCTGCACGAAGGTTGAAAGGGTCTAGATTGGCTTTGCGTACATCTTCTTTTGGCAGCCACCCATTAGTTTTTTCTTTATGATGTTTATCACATAGCAGGGTGATCTCCTCTGCAACGTGTCTTTTCACTTCCGCCCATTCCTCCATATGTTCATATTCATATAGGGGGGTCCCACAAATTACACATCCAAACCCACAGCGTTGCCGGACTTCCCTCTGAATAGGTCTTGGTATGTTCCTGCTCGTACATGCAGCACTTTCAGTCATATTGCGTTTCCTCGGATTAGTCGACGTTTGTTGCCAACCGGTCTAAGAAAGACAGAACAGCGACAAAATTTTCTTTAAGAAGAACTCTGCTAAATCAATGTACTTGTATGGAGTGGGTCTGGAAAGACATGATACCGAAAAGTCTTGCGACACTTTTGCGACAGTCATATGTTAGACAACAAAAAAGCCACTCAATCGAGTGGCTTAATCATATGATTTTAAAGCTAAAATTTGGTGGCCCCTGCTGGACTTGAACCAGCGACCAAGCGATTATGAGTCATAAAATCGGCATGCTTCTAATCGTTCGCTATTGACGCTTATTGTATTTTTAATTGTCTATAATCAATCAGTTATGATGTTGTTTTTGTTTCTGATTGGTTGTCTCGTCTCCTCATTGTACTATCGTTACCTGACCCATTACCTGACCCAAAATGGGCATCGGGTCAGGTAACGCTTATCCTCAGAAAGGTAACCTCATGGCCGCTAATCTTACCGAGACTGCTATACGTGGATTGAAGACAAAAAGTACGTCGTACTACGTGTGGAGCAACAGTGCTCAACGTGGTACTGGCAGGCTTGGCGTTAAGGTTCAACCTTCAGGCAGCAAAGTTTTTTATTTCCGTTATTACGTTGAGAAAGGGAAGAAAGAGAAGTTCATCCAGTTGGGCATCTGGCCTGAGATGAAACTCGTAACAGCCAATGAGCTGGCGAAAAAGTATGGTGCCTGGCTTGTTGAAGGAAAAGAGCCCCAACAAGAGCTTGAGCAACAACGCCTGGCCGAAGAGCACATTATGCAGATCCATCGCTCTCAAGGATCGTTTGAAGAGCTGGTGCATGGCTACGTTAACAAGATGAAGCTCGACAATAAGCGGACCTGGGCTGATGTTCTGAAGCGTCTTGAAAAAGAGTGCTACACGGTTATCCCTCGAGAAACCAAAGCGAAAGATGTAACACCTCTGCAGATCAAAACCATCCTCTCAGGCATTATCCAGCGTGATGCGGTGGTCCATGCGAACCGAATTCGTTCCTACCTGATGGCGGCATTCAACTATGGGCTTAAAGCCGATAACGATCCGATGAATACCAGCGTGGGCATTACGTTCGGGCTTGAAGTTAATCCGGTATCGGCCATACCAAAGCAATCCTCGGCGGAGAAAGTTGGTGACACATGGTTAACGCTGGAAGAGCTACGTATTGTCATGGAGCAGTTCGACCAGGCAACTAACGTTGGGTCGTTGATGCAGCATCTTATTCGCTTCTGTGTTTATGCAGGCGGGCAGCGCCCGTTTGAAATGATTGCCAGCCAGTGGAGCGCAATTGACTGGCAGCAAAAAACTTTACTTGTAATAGCAGATGTATCGAAAAATAAGCGTGATCATCTGGTGCCATTGACAGAATCGGCATTACAGGAATTAGCATCAGTGAAAGAGTTGACTAAGGAAAGTAACAGTCCTTATATTTTCCCTCTCTCGACAGACGGCAAGCGACCGGTGCGTACCGACAGTCTGGCGCGTTCCATCATGTATTTTAGGGCCTTTAATCCTGAGTTTAAAGTATTCACGGCGCGAGATTTGCGTCGTACCTGTAAAACGCTGATGGGGGAGGCCGGGATCAGTAAAGAGATCCGAGATCGTATCCAGAATCACGCTTTGAATGATGTCAGCTCGAAACACTATGATCGCTATGATTACCTGACTGAAAAGCGCAGGGCGCTTGAAATTTGGGAGGAACGGGTTAATAACTATCAGCGACACCAGGAAAACAACGTGGTAAGTCTCTTCAAAAGAACATAGTAAGTTATACTCCCGAGTAGTGAAATATAAGATGGATCACTTTTTAGGGGCGATTGCTGTGTCAGGCGACACTTAATTTGTTATTATCGACAAATGATAAGTGTCTGCCTGATGGGAGAGAGGGATGAATTCTAATTTTTTTTCGTTGTCAAAAATAACTGATCAGCATATCGTTCAGAAAATACTGGATGCATGGTTTTCTAAACGTATACAACTTTTTTTGTATTTTGGCGGAAATGGCAAAAAATATAGATTGTCACGCTGTATTTCGCCTTCGCTACATATAGGCGGAGAGCAGCTTATTAGTAATGGGGATGAATTTTACCTGTCAGAAGACAGTAAGGCACATTCAATTTTAAAATTCATCCCTGACCTGCCGCTAAAATCGCACTTGAAGATAACTAAAGGTTTTAAAATATCAAGATCAATTCAAGGTGAGTATTTCAACTATGAATACGCAGGGACTGCATTGGGATATTGGGTTGTTGTCCCGACTAAACTAGCAGCCTTTAATAATGATAATTATATTCATCACTGATAAAGAGTCATTTAGTCTTAAGGCTGATTCATCTGGTGCGGTATATGTCTATAGTGTTTACGATGAGGACTATTTGATTTTTGACGGTGATAACGGCATCAATAATGATGATCTCTATATCGATGTTAATGTGCTAAAGTCCGTCTTTCCTTCATTCAACCCTGATGATAAATTTAATGGCGTAACAGTTGAGAAAAAATCAAAAGAGGCTGTTTTTGAAACTAAAAAAGAGAATTTTGCAGTTTGTTTGCTTATGCATGAAACTGTCGTGAGGAACAATGGCGTTCCTGTTGTCAGTAAATTTAAAGTTGATTATGATGAAATGTGGAAAGCAAATATATCAGAAAGTACACTTCTTGAATGGTTTGAAAAACCAGCTGCATTTACAGATAGAAGGCAAAGAATTAAGGGCGAAAAAATAAAAGGTCTATATTTGTTTATGACTATGTTCAGTCAAAAATATGGAAGTGGCTCCAAAAGTAAAACCGCTATAATTGCAGATGAACTCAACAAATTGGCGGCCTCGGACGATTTTCAGTTCCCGGTCGCATTCACTACAAGTGATGTCAGAAAGTGGCTTAAGAAACCCAAAAACTAAGCGCTTACTAAGCGCATCTCCAAAAGTGCATCACTTTCCAAATCTCCCGTCCTGAAACATGATTGTCTCCATCGAAACCACAGGAGGCAATCATGCACAATTCTTTTACTCAACCTACCCCCGAGCAGCGTTTACAGGCTTTACAGAACTATGGCGAGAGGTCAGATCGTCTGGTTCGTGAACGTGAACGCCAGCGTATCACATCAGTATCACGATCTACAGCATGGAAACTTGAACGAGCAGGCCGCTTCCCTTTACGTAAGTCGATTGGGCCAAAATCTTGTGCCTGGCTGCTGAGTGATCTTCTTTGCTGGATCAGCATTCGTTAATCAAAAAGTCGTGTTTTCGGTTCGTTTTATCTTTAATGAACACGGTTTCATCTTGCTATTTCCGCTACTAATAGCGGAATAGCCGCTAAGGTGAAATAAATTTATCCTTAATCTATACAGAGGTTTTCATGCTTATTAGTCGTCCGTTCCCTGTACAAGTACTGCCATTGATTATCAGAAATGCGGTTTATGAGGTAACTCAAAATACACAGGCACCATTAGCGCTAGTTGCCGCATCTGCCCTTGGTGCTATTTCCCTTGCCAGTCAAAACGGGATTGATGTTTGCCGGTTTAATCATTTGCGTAGTCCCGTATCTTTATTTTTGCTGACACTGGCTGATTCTGGAGAAAGGAAAAGCAGTGTGGATAAAGCATTAATGAAGCCGCTGTACGATTTGGAGGAACAAAAGTTTATACAATACATGAGGGATTATGAAACCTGGGAAAATAACATGCAAGTGTTTAATACCCAACAAAAGGCGTTAACATCAAAGCTGAAATCGGAGATCAGGCGAAATAAAGATTCTTCCGCGACTGAAGCACAATTAAAAGCTCTTATGGAAAACCGCCCGGAAGAGCCAGTAAGGTACAAGTTGATGTTTAATGATGCCACTCCGGCGGCGATTAAACAGTTTCTCTGTGGTCAATGGCGGGCTATTGGCATAACTTCCGATGAAGCAGGCACCATATTTAAAGGTCATACACTAAATGATCTGCCTTTCATCAACAAAATGTGGGATGGCTCAACATTTTCAGTGGAAAGGAAATGTAGCCCGGAACAATTTATTAAGGATGCCAGAGTTACTCTGTCTGCAATGCTACAACCTGTTATTTTTAGAGCATATCAGGAGTCTAATGGAGAGATGGCTAAAGGGATAGGTTTTTTTGCCCGCGCCTTGCTCTGTCAGCCAGACTCAACCCAGGGTTACAGGAAAATTACCAGCCCAGTGACTTCAACCGAACATTTGCCAGTATTCCACCAACGATTGATGGAGATCATCACTGAAAATATGATACGACATGATGAAAATAAAAGGGAATGCCTCTTTTTTTGTCCTGAGGCGGAACAACGAATGATTGAGTTTTATAATAAAGTTGAATCTGAGATGGGGATGCTTGGTTTTCTTTCTGACTTCAAAGACTATGCTTCTAAGGTCACAGAGAATATGGCGAGAGTAGCTGCTTTACTGCACTACTTCGAGGGGAGTGGCGGAGATATTTCACTCATTGCTGTTGAAGCAGCCATACAGATAATTTCATGGTACGTGGACGAGTATGTAAGGCTTTTCTCAAAACAGCAAGAATCGACACTTGTAGGCTCAGAGGCTCAAGATCTTTACTGTTGGATAAAAGAATATTGCGTGAGAAATACGATCCCTTATCTCAGAAAAAACACGATATTGCAGTATGGCCCCAATCGGTTCAGAAACAGAGCGACAGTGAGCGAATTACTAAGCACTCTTTACTCACAGCGTAAGATAATGGCTGCGAAGCGAGGTAAAACTATATTTATCCAGCCTGTGGAGACCACTGATTTGGTTTGATTCCATCAGAAATATTATTTTTTCTCGAAGCTAATTGCAGAGTGACTTTTAAACAGCCATCACAGGCTGGGGCTACCTTCGTCTCAGATTTAGATGTTGGATAGGTATTATAATGGCATTGTATACCCTTACTACCTGTATTAACCAGTAGGGGTAGTAATCAGATCAGTATGTGCGTACTAAGATCTGATACCAGTATATACCGACAACAGTGACCAGGAATAGCCCTGCCTGTATGGCATCCCTATACGGTCTGTTATAGACCGTAGGACCAACTACAGGTTTATATGATGAAAACATATCAAGGTACTCATGGAGTTCATATCCTTGAATATCAGAGCAAGATTAATAAATTATTATGTTACTTGACTAACCGTTACCCCAGGCTAACGGCGGTACGTGTCGATCTCCACTATCCGAAGATAGTTGATGACGGTGACAATATTTGTTGCTTCCCTAATCTGGAGCCTGGGGTGATATCCCGGATGCGTGAATCCCTCAGAGCTAAGCTGGAGGCTGATCGTACCCGTAAGGAGCGTGAAGGTAAACGCATCTACCGTTGCCCTTTATTCATTATATGGGCGAAAGAGTATTCTGAGTCAGGTAAATGCCACTATCACATTTGCCTGTTGTTCAACAAAGACGCTTACTACCACCTCGGGGATTACGATCAGGACGATAACCTTAGAGGGATGATCACAGGAGCCTGGTACAGCGCCCTGAGACTGGAGAGAGACGATCACCCTGGTCTGGTCCATTTTCCTGAAAACTGTAAGTATGTGCTAGACACCAATAGTACTGACTTCCAGCAGAACTACCAGGCGCTGTTAACCCGACTGGACTACCTGACCAAAGTTGAAAGCAAAGTGTTTGGTGAAGGAGACCGTAACTTCGGCTGTAGCCAAATCGAACTGTAAGTCGGTAATGGCCTTCTCAGTGAGAAGGCCTTATTTGTATTGTTTCAAAAAATTACTAAAATGCAGTTTCGTTACGCAATTTTCTATAGATTACTGATAGTCATCAGCAAGTCCGCTACTAAATAACGTTTCTGCATTTTCAGCGGTAGCAACAGCATCCTGCACATCCTGCCGTTTCAAATCTAACACTCGTAATTTACCCTTTACTTCGGCGACAGATTCGATTCGCCTGTAAGCATCAGAATGATGTTCGGCATATAGCGCAAGTCCTTTCAGTTTGGGCAAAGCATCAGCCAGATGTAGGCTATGTGGATCTACCAGGTCCACAACCATTTTGCCATCCTGTTCGGCAAAGAACAGGAAATCGGGACGAACAATCTTGTACTGTTCAGCTTCAACATAAGCGATTCCCAGTGACGACTGCCCTGTGTACTGTGGATTACGATACCAGAAAGCAAATCCTTCACGTTTGGTTTCGATCTCAAAAACCTTGGTTTCCCAATGGTTCAACAGAGCCGGATAGTTCCCGTTTTCGTCACACAACAAATGGTGTTTCCAGACTGGAAGGTCAGCTTCCTTTTCACCTTCACGCACCCTGGTCATTTCAAACTTGTTCGCCGGCCTGACCAGATCCACATCCTGCGGTTCGGTACTCATTTCGACGATTTGACGATAGGCCTCTTTAAGCTCATCTTTCAACGACTTGATTTGCGGTGTGTACTCGGCCAGCCACGCCTTCGCCAGTCTATCGGCCTCGCCATCTAAGTAATCCTGCACCTCCATCACCAGCCCCATGCCAGCAACGGTAACACGAGCCTCCATGATTGCTTCCAGATATTCCTCTGCATCCTCTTCTCGATCCGCAACCTTATCGGCCAGATATTCGACAGCAACTGGTGCATTCGCAGGCGTACTGGCATAGCAAATAATCGGCAGTGTGGTAAACCCGGATGGCGGCGCGTTGCGCCTTCTCCGGGCTACCTTTCAATGGTGTTATGTCGCCCCGGTAAGCGCAGCGCCACCGGGTGAGGCTTAGCGTTCCGCCAGCGCCTTAAACACCATCGCCACCGCGTGGGCGCCGGGGTCCATATTGCCGAGCAGGCTCTCGCTATTGAGATAGGAGGCGCGTCCGGCGCCGGCTTTGCTCGACTGGCAGGTGCGATCCGCGCCGGCCTGCGCCGCGGCGAAAGCGGCCTGCAGATTATCCGGTTCGGCCAGCAGCGCCGCCAGCGCCGGCTGTAGAGCGTCAATCATCGTCCGGTCGCCCTCATCGGCGCCGCCGTAAAATTTCATCTGCCCCAGACCGGCGTTCAGCGCTTCCGCCATGCTGGCGCCTTGCTCCAGCTTCTGCCCGGCGGCGGTGAAGAAAATCGACATCAATACGCCGCTGGAGCCGCCCATCACCACCGTCAGGCGTTCGCCAATTAGCGCGAACAGCGTGGGTAAATCATTGAGCGGCAGTTGCTGGCGTTGCAATAGAGCGGCAATCTCACGCGCGCCAGCGGCGAAAGTGGAGCCGGTATCGCCGTCGCCCACTTTGGCGTCAAGCGCGTTGAGATGGGTTTCGAGGCCGGAGAGGGTGCTGGTCACCTGCGCCACGTAATCGCCCACCTGCGGGTTGGCCGATGGCGTAAAGGCGACGCGTGCGCTGGCGAGCGCGGACGGCATGATATTAACAGCCCGCGGCTGCACCGGCTTCTGCCAACTGGCGGTTTCGACATCCGACAGCAGCGCCTTTTCAATGCTCTCTTCCAGCACGATAGTGGTCAGCGAGAAGCCTTTCATATCCAGCGCCGTTACCAGCGAAGCCGGGCCAATCAACCAGTCAACGCGCGCATGGAGTGGGGTGTTGGCCAGCTCGCGGGTCAGAATCGCCATCTCGGCCACCGACACGCCGCCGAGATTATTGAGCATCACCGCCAGGCGGCTGGTTTCAGGTAGGGCGGCGGTCAGCTTCTCTACCATAATCTGCATGATTTCCGCGCTGTTATGGGTCGCGATCGTCGAGGCTCCCGGTTCGCCGTGGATGCCCATCCCCAGCTCGGCGTGGCCGGGCTGATGGCGCGGCGCGCTTTCCGCTTCCTGCGGCAGGTGACAGCTGGCCAGCGCCACCCCGATGCTGGCGGTATGGTTGGCGGCGTATTGCGCTTCACGCAGGACGGTGGCGAGGTTGAAGCCGCGCTCGGCGAAATAGCCCGCCACCTTATGCACAAGAATAGTCCCGGCGATACCGCGCGGCTGTTTGTTATCCGGCAGCGAAATATCGTCGCCGACGATCAGCATCTCCACGTTGTAGCCGAGTCGGCGCGCTTTCTCCGCCGCCAGACCGAAGTTAAGCCGATCGCCGGTGTAGTTTTTGACGATCAGCAGGCAGCCCGCCTCGCCGGTCACTGCCTGAATGGCGGTGAGCACCGCGTCGACGCTCGGCGAGGCGAACAGATCGCCGCAGACCGCGGCGGTCAGCATGCCTTTACCAATAAAGCCGACGTGCGCCGGTTCATGGCCGGCGCCGCCGCCGGAGATCACCGCCACGTTGTTTTTATTCAGATCGCGGCGTACCACTACACGGATCGCCGGGTCGCTCTCCAGGCGGGCGAGGTTGTTCCACGGGCTGGCAATAATGGTTCCCTCGATCACGTCGTTAACGAGGCTGGCGCGCTGGTTAAAAAAGAATTGAGACATAGTGGTTCCTGATCAGTAAGCGAAAACTCACCCTCCGGAGGCGGGCCCCCGGAGTGGTAACGGTCAAAGTGGATTTAGCGACGAATAAGACGTTGCAGACGCATATCGAGCGTGATGGCTTCGCCAGGCTGAATATCATTCAGCGCTTCGCCCTGCTGGCATAGCCAGGCGATCCCCGCCGCGCGGGCGATAATCGCGCCGTGGGCCTGTTCGCTGCCGTCGCGCAGGCACAGGCCGGTGACCTTGCTGGCATCCAGTTGGAGTACAGTCGAGGGATAAATATTGTCGGCGATAATAATCGTCGGCTCACTGGCGAATGGCAGCGTCTCCTTAATACCCTGCAGATGGCGCAGCGTGCGCTGCAGAATATCGTCGACATCGATATAACGGGCCTGCAGATAGGCGTCATCCAGCTGACGATACTGCTGGCTGAGCTCCATCAGCACTTGATGCCACGCCCATTCCGCCGAGCACTGTTCGGTGAGCAGGCGATCGTTGGCGGCATCAAACAGATCTTCATCGTCGAGCAAGGTGTGATGACCGGCGAAGATCGCCGCGATATCGGCGTTAAATTTGTGTTCCGCCAGCTCGGTGAGCGCATTGAGATCGGCCAGCGTCTGGTCGATCGCCTGGCGCAGGCGCTGCTGCTCGCGGGCGATGTCGGCGGCGGCGGGGAGCGCCGGTTGGATCGGCGCCTGCGGATAAAGCATCGCGGCGCCTTCAACACGCGCAGGTATGGCGGGTTCCGCTGTCGGCTGCGCCTCCGGCGACTCGCCGAAGTTATCGGCGGCCAGCGCCTGAAACGCCGCCAGCGCCGCATCGGCGTCCGGACCGCGGGCCAGCAGGCGCAGCTTATCGTGGCGGCGCACCTGTAGCAGAGCGATTTGATTCAGACTGTCCGGGGTGACGCATTTGCCGTTTTTCTCCAGCACCAGGTCGGCGTTAAAACCCGCCAGCGCGGCGACCAGCTTTGATGCCGGACGCACGTGCAGGCCGTTGTGATTGTTAATAATGACTGAAACCGATTTAGCATCGCCGTCGTCAGCAAGCGTTGGGGCGGCGGCGTCAGGCGTGTGCGAAGGTAAACCCAGCTGAACCCGCTTGGCTTCCAGGGCGTTCATGGCATCGGCGATAACTTTGTCGATCCCGGCGCCGGAGGCGGCGCTGACGGTGGCCGCCAGCGTCCCTTCGACCAGCGGCGCGGCGCACAGCCGCACCTTTGCCGCCATCGCCGGATCGAGCAGATCGAGGGCGGTTTCGGCGCTGAGCAGGGCGCTGCCGATATCCATCATCACCAGAACATGGTCGGTATCGGCGACGGATTCGATCGCCTCCATGACTTTAATCGGATCGGTGCCGATCGGGCTGTCGGGATCGTCGATCCCGGCGGCGATCGCCAGCTTACAGCCATCGTTCATTAACATCTGCCGGGCCAGTTCTCCGACACCTTCGCCCAGCCGGGCGCTATGAGAAACAATAACCAGGTTTACCATCGCGATTTCCTTACTCTTTGGCGGCGGCAGCCAGCATCTGAACCATAAACAGCACCGAGGTCGCGCCGGGATCCTGATGCCCGATGCTGCGCTCGCCGAGATAGCTGGCGCGGCCTTTACGCGCCTGCATGGTGATGGTGGCGTGGGCGGCGCGCTCGGCCACTTCGCAGGCGGCATCCAGCGCGGCAGGGATAGACAGATGTTGCTCGCTGGAATGACGCAGGGATTCCACCACCGGCAGCCAGACGTCGCACATCGTCTTATCGCCCGGCTCCGCTTTACCACGGTTGACGACGCCGTCCGCGCCTTCGCGGATCATCTGATAAAGCTCGTCGAGGGTCAGGCTCTGATGCGCCTGGGTGACCTGGGCGGCGCGGATAAAGAAGGTGCCGAACAGCGGGCCGCTGGCGCCGCCGACGTTGGAAAGCAGCGTCATCCCGGTATTCTTGAGAATAAAACCGATGTCTTTATCGGCGATCGACGGCAGCTTTTCGACCACTTTGCTGAAGCCGCGATGCATATTGAGGCCGTGGTCGGCGTCGCCGATCTCTTTATCAAGGCCGGTGAGAAAATCGCTCTGTTTGGTGAAAATGTCGCCACAGCGGTACAGCCAGTCGACGATTTGCGTTCTGTTCAGTGACATGTCGTGCTCCTTATTTTCCCCAGTTCAGCGCTGGGGTATGGACCGGGGCGTCCCATAACGCCAGTGTGTCATCATCCGCTTTCAGCAGGGTGATGGAGAAACCCGCCATATCCAGCGAGGTGCAGTAGCTGCCGATGAGGTTGCGTTCAATCACAATGCCGGACGCTTCGCAGCGCTGGGCAAGGCGGTTGTAAACGCCGTACAGTTCGGAAAGCGGGGTGGCGCCGAGGTTATTGACCAGCGCGATAACCCGATCGCCGTTTTGCAGCGCGGTTTTGCTCTGTTTCACTTCCTGCCACGCTCCCTTGACGTTATCCCACTGGCGCAGCGTGCGGCTGTATGCGCCGTTTTCCAGCAGGGTATCGACCATCTCATCGACGGTTTGGTCGAGCGAGCTGAAGCGGCGGCGGTCGATACCCGGCTCGCCATGGATGCCGACGCCGAACTCCATCTCATCATCTTTCAGGGTAAAGGAGGGCTGTCCGGCGGCCGGTACGGTGCAGGCGCCCAGCGCGATGCCAATCGAGTGACCAAGGTTATTTAAACGGCGGCCCAGTTCAGCGCAGGCTTCCAGCGAGTCGCCGCGTTCGGCGGCGGCGCCGACCAGTTTTTCAATCAGCACGGTATTGGCGACGCCGCGGCGTCCGGCGGTATAGAGGCTGTCTTTTACCGCCACGTCGTCATCCACCACGACGGTGGTAACCTTAACGCCACTTTCGTGCAGCAGCTCGGTGGCGGTCTCAAAATTCAGGATGTCGCCGGTATAGTTTTTGATAATCAGCAGGACGCCTTCGCCGCCGTCAATCTGCATCGCGCATTCGAACATTTTGTCCGGCGTCGGCGAGGTGAAAATTTCCCCCGGACAGGCGCCGGAGAGCATGCCCTGGCCGATGTAGCCGCAGTGCATCGGTTCGTGTCCGCTGCCGCCGCCGGAGAGCAGCGCCACTTTGCCGGCGACCGGTGCATCAGCGCGGGTGACATAGACCGGGTCCTGGTGCAGCGTCAGTTCAGGATGCGCCTTCGCCAGGCCGATAAGCTGTTCACTCAGTACATCTTCCACACGGTTAATCAGTTTTTTCATTGTTTATGCTCCGTAGGGTAGGGGGAGGTCGCCTGTCTATAAGGGTAGCCCGGCGATGTAGTGATTCTGGCTGAGCGGGCGCAAAATAAAATGCCGTCAAAATTGGTTCCATAACGGAACGTAGAAAAGAATTTTTGTTCCTTTATGGAACATTAATTGCCGATAAACAGGAGAAATGCGAGCCAGCGCTAATAATTTGTCCGTTTTTTTCTGCTATCAGAAATGGGGCAAGGATGATTTTTTTCGCCATTGTGCCGCATTGAGGCGATTTTCTGCGTTAAAGAGGGGAGACGATAGCGGCTTTTTTGCCAAAATGATCCGATCGCGATCGCAATCCCATCGCTTTCTCAGTCACATTGTTTCAATGTGAAACGCATTATTTTTTTATCTGTTTCAGAACAGAACAAAAAAGGGAAAAATTTTTTTCGCCGCGGCTCGCCCTACAGTGGATGCATCGCTCCGGCAGCGTGGCTGTAAGCGCCATTGATATCAGGCGCCGCGGCATGACGGCCTGGGCTCACGTGTCAACATACGCACTTATTTGAGGGTGAAAGGAATGCTAAAAGTTATTCAATCTCCAGCCAAATATCTCCAGGGACCTGATGCCGCCATGCTGTTTGGCGAATACGCTAAAAACCTGGCCGACAGCTTTTTTGTTATCGCCGATGACTTCGTGATGAAGTTGGCGGGCGACAAAGTATTGAACGGCCTGCATAGCCACAATATTAGCTGCCATGCGGAACGGTTTAACGGCGAGTGCAGCCATGCGGAAATCAACCGCCTGATCGCCATTCTTAAGCAGCACGGCTGCCGCGGCGTGGTGGGTATCGGCGGCGGGAAAACCCTCGATACAGCGAAGGCGATCGGCTATTACCAGAAGCTGCCGGTGGTGGTGATCCCGACAATTGCCTCAACCGATGCGCCGACCAGCGCGCTGTCGGTTATCTACACCGAGGCGGGCGAGTTTGAAGAGTATCTGATCTACCCGAAAAACCCGGATATGGTGGTGATGGACACGGCGATTATCGCCAAAGCGCCGGTACGCTTGCTGGTGGCCGGGATGGGCGATGCGCTCTCCACCTGGTTTGAAGCCAAGGCCTGCTTCGATGCGCGAGCCACCAGCATGGCGGGCGGGCAGTCCACGGCGGCGGCCTTGAGCCTGGCGCGCCTGTGCTATGATACGCTGCTGGCGGAAGGCGAAAAAGCACGCCTGGCGGCTCAGGCTGGAGTGGTGACCGATGCGCTGGAGCGTATTGTCGAAGCCAACACCTATCTGAGCGGTATCGGTTTTGAGAGCAGCGGCCTGGCCGGCGCGCACGCGATTCACAACGGTTTCACCATCCTTGAAGAGTGCCACCATCTGTATCACGGCGAAAAAGTCGCTTTCGGCACCCTGGCGCAGCTGGTACTGCAAAATAGCCCGCTGGAAGAGATCGAAACCGTGATGGGCTTCTGTGAAAAAGTCGGCCTGCCGATCACCCTTGCCCAGATGGGCGTGAAAGAGGGTATCGAAAGCAAAATCCACGCGGTGGCGAAAGCCACCTGCGCGGAAGGCGAAACCATCCACAATATGCCGTTCCCGGTCACCGCGGATAGCGTCTACGCCGCCATCCTTACCGCGGACCTGCTTGGGCAGCAGTGGCTGGCGCGTTAAGTCTTTCACAAGGTTCTATGCCGCGGCGCATTGCGGCATCAACTCCTCCCTCCGGCAGCCGCTGCCGGAGGGTTTTGTCGTTTTAACTGTGTTAACTCCAGCGGAAAAGGGATATGACAGCTCAGACTCAGGGTGCGGAAAATGAAGTTTCAGCCGTTATCAGCCAGTCGTGGCATCGCTGCAGCAAATTTATGCAGCGTGAAACCTGGCAGGCGCCGCATCAGGCGCAGGGGCTGACCTTTGAATCGATCTGCCGTCGCAAATAAACCCAACGTGCGCGGGTTCGTGTCCTGAACCGCCGCCGGAGATCACCGCCACGTTATTTTTGTTAAGGTCGCGGCGAACCACGATGCGAATGGCCGGATCGCTCTCCAGACGCGCCAGGTTATTCCACGGGCTGGTGATAATTGTACCGTCGATCACGTCGCTAACGAGATGGGGGCGTTGATTAAAAAAGAATTGAGACATAACGGCTCCTCGAGGTTGAGTGTAAGACAAACCCCCGAATGCATGTTCATGGTGCGGAGGCGATAGAGAGATTCTGGCGAAGTCAGCATGGAAAAAAACAACACGAAAATGAGTTTCATTACGAAACGTGATTGCTGTTTTTTGTTCCGAAATGAAACTTAATTAGGCGAGAAATCATCACAATGCGAACTCGCTCGACTTTTTCCTCCTGCGATCAGAGCAGGCCACACGGCGCAGTCAGTCTTTTTTGCGGGGCTTTACCCAGGATGGCGCGTAATTGGGGAAATTTATCATCGTGTTTGTCGGTAATTTCGCGGTAACGGAACGGATCGAGATCGCAAATCTCATTATTTTTGTGGTTAAGCGTTCCAATATGAAACGCATGTCATTTTTATCTGTTCCATATCAGAACAAAATGACGAAAGATTTTTTTGTACACGCCTCGCCATACAGTTATTACATCGCTCCGGTACGTCCGCTTTCGCCGTCAACATCAGGCTAAACGGGTTAACGCCAGGGCTCACCATGTAAAAACATGTACTTATTTGAGGATGAAAGGAATGCTAAAAGTTATTCAATCTCCAGCCAAATATCTCCAGGGTCCTGACGCTTCTACCTTATTTGGTCAATACGCTAAAAATCTGGCGGACAGCTTTTTCGTGATTGCGGACGACTTCGTCATGAAGCTGGCGGGAGAAAAGGTACTCAATGGCCTGCACAGCCATGACATTAGCTGCCACGCGGAACGCTTCAACGGTGAATGCAGCCATGTTGAAATTAATCGCCTGATTGCCATTCTGAAAAAACACGGTTGCCGCGGCGTGGTTGGGATTGGCGGTGGGAAAACGTTAGATACCGCCAAAGCAATTGGTTATTACCAGAAGCTGCCGGTAGTGGTGATCCCGACCATCGCCTCAACCGATGCGCCAACCAGCGCGCTGTCCGTTATCTATACCGAAGCGGGTGAGTTTGAAGAGTATCTGATCTACCCGAAAAACCCGGATATGGTGGTGATGGATACCGCAATTATTGCCAAAGCGCCGGTACGTCTGCTGGTGGCCGGGATGGGCGATGCGCTCTCGACCTGGTTTGAAGCGAAAGCCTGTTATGACGCTCGGGCGACCAGCATGGCGGGCGGGCAGTCCACCGTGGCGGCGCTGAGCCTGGCGCGCCTGTGCTATGATACCCTGCTGGCGGAAGGCGAAAAGGCACGCTTAGCCGCCCAGGCTGGCGTGGTGACCGATGCGCTGGAACGTATTGTCGAAGCCAACACCTACCTCAGCGGTATCGGCTTTGAAAGCAGCGGCCTTGCGGGGGCACATGCCATCCATAACGGCTTTACGATTCTGGAAGAGTGCCACCATCTGTACCACGGTGAAAAAGTCGCCTTTGGTACGCTGGCGCAGCTGGTGCTGCAGAACAGCCCGATGGAAGAGATCGAAACCGTGCTGAATTTCTGTCAGAAAGTGGGCCTGCCGGTAACGTTAGCGGAAATGGGTGTGAAAGACGACATTGACGGCAAGATTATGGCCGTGGCTAAAGCCACCTGCGCAGAAGGTGAAACTATTCACAATATGCCGTTCCCGGTGACGCCTGAAAGCGTACATGCCGCTATTTTGACGGCAGACCTGCTGGGACAGCAGTGGCTGGCGCGTTAATCGGGCACAGGTAAATTTACCCAGCATCTTCTCCCCCTCTGACAGTCTCTGCCGGAGGGGTTGTCTATGGCAAAACAGCGGAAATGGATATGACGGCGCACACGCATAGCATCGGGCAGGAAGTCTCTTCGGTTCTCGCCCAGTCCTGGCATCGTTGCAGCAAGTTTATGCAGCGGGAAACCTGGCAGGCGCCGCATCAGGCGCAAGGGCTGACCTTTGAGTCGATTTGTCGTCGCAAGACGGCGCTGCTGACGATTGCGCAGGCCGCGCTGGAAGATGCCTGGGAGTTTATGGACGGTCGTCCGTGCGCACTGCTGATTCTGGATGAATCAGCCTGTATTCTCAGCCGTTGCGGCGATCCGCAGACGATAGAACAGCTGGCGGAGCTTGGATTTCGCGACGGCAGCTATTGCGCGGAAAGCATTATCGGCAGTTGTGCGCTGTCGCTGGCGACGATGCCGGGGCAGCCGACAAAAACCTCTGGCGCTCAGCACTTTAAACAGGCGTTGCATCCGTGGTCGTTCTGCTCGACGCCGGTGTTCGATAACCATGGGCATCTGTTTGGCTCCATCTCATTGTGCTGTCTGGTAGAACATGAGTCCGTTTCTGATTTATCCCTGACGCTGGCGATTGCCAGAGAAGTCGGCAATTCATTGCTGACCGACAGCCTGCTGGCAGAATCCAACCGCCATCTGAACCAGATGTACGGGCTGCTGGAGAGCATGGATGATGGCGTGATGGCCTGGAATGAGCAGGGGGTGTTGCAGTTCCTCAATGCGCGCGCGGCGCTGCTTTTGCATCTCGACGCGCAGGCCAGCCAGGGCAAAAACATTCACGACCTGCTCAATATGCCCATGCTGCTGCGTCGGGCAATTAAACATGCCCGCGGTCTGAATCACGTCGAAGTCACTTTTGAAAGCCAGCACCAGTTTGTTGATGCTGTTATCACCCTGAAGCCGATTGTTGAGGAGCAGGGCAACAGCTTTATCCTGCTGCTGCACCCGGTGGAGCAAATGCGTCAGCTGATGACCAGCCAGCTTGGTAAGGTGAGCCACACCTTTGAGCAGATGTCGACGGACGATCCGGAAACCCGACGCTTGATCCATTTTGGTCGCCAGGCGGCAAGGGGGAGTTTCCCGATCCTGCTGTGTGGGGAAGAGGGCGTAGGGAAAGAGCTGCTGAGCCAGGCCATTCACAATGAAAGCGAACGCGCCAGCGGACCGTATATTGCCGTGAACTGTCAGCTGTATGCCAACAGCGTGCTGGGGCAGGATTTTATGGGCAGTGCGCCTACCGATGATGAAAATGGTCGGTTGAGCCGCCTTGAGCTGGCGAACGGCGGCACGCTGTTTCTGGAGAAAATTGAATATCTGGCACCGGAGCTGCAATCCGCGCTGTTACAGGTGATTAAGCAGGGAGTATTAACCCGTCTTGATGCCCGTCGGCTGATTCCGGTGGATGTGAAAGTGATCGCCACCACTACGGTTGATCTCGCTAATCTGGTGGAGCAAAACCGCTTTAGCCGCCAACTGTATTACGCGCTGCACTCTTTTGAGATTGTTATCCCGCCGCTACGGGCGCGGCGTAACAGTATTCCCTCGCTGATTTATACGCGACTGAATAGCCTGAAAAAACGCTTCTCATCCAGCCTGAAGATCGACGACGACGCGCTGGCACAACTGGTGGCTTATTCGTGGCCGGGCAATGATTTCGAGCTGAACAGCATTATCGAAAACATCGCTATCAGTAGCGATAACGGGCATATCCGGCTGAGTAATTTACCTGATTATCTGTTTGCCGAGCGTCCCGGTCTGGAGACCGCGTCTTCCCTGCTGCCAGCCAGCCTGACGTTTACCGCTATCGAAAAAGAGGCGATTATCCATGCCGCCCGTGTCACCAGTGGGCGAGTACAGGAGATGTCGCAACTGCTGAATATTGGTCGCACCACCTTGTGGCGTAAGATGAAGCAGTACGACATCGACGCCAGCCAGTTTAAGCGCAAACATCTGGAGTAGTTTCTTCGATTCTGGCCATGGAGAACAGCGCATCCGACAGCCGGTTGATATAACGCCTGGGTTCATCGCGTAACGTCAGCTTTTTGTCCATCGCGATGAGGATCCGCTCCAGCCGCCGTGCCAGGGTGCGCGCCACGTGTAGTTGTGCCGATGCCAGATTTTTCCCCGGAATGACAAATTCTTTCAGGGGGCCGCTCTGCGCCATATTGCGATCAATAAGTTGCTCCAGCGCCTGAATATCCTCGGCGTTAATCGTCTGCGTTAAGCGGGCGAGACCTTTCTCATCGCTGGCGAGTTCCGCCCCCAGCACAAACAGCATCTTCTGGATGGCATGCAGATCCTGGCGTAATTCTGCCTGGCGCGAGCTGGCATAGCAGACGCCAAGCTGGGAAATCAGTTCATCCACCGTACCATAGGCGTTAACGCGGATGTCGTCTTTGTCGATACGGCTGCCGCCAAATAGCGCGGTCGTGCCTTTATCACCGGTTCGGGTATAGATGCGATACATTTATTTTATCTCGCTGAAGGGAAGCACTTTGACCAGTTGGCCCGCATTGGCGCCGAGCGTGCGGATGCTGGCTATCCCAGCGGCGATATGCCCGCAGACCAGCGCCCGATCCTCGGGTAGCTGGGCGTGGGTTAGGGCAATATCACCACTTGCGCTGAGGCCGAGACCCACGCGTAGCGTTGAGCTTTTAGCCGCCAGCTTGCTGAGGGCCAGCGCGCAGTCATGCTCGTCGCAACAGATTGTCCGGCAAGGGACGCCTTGCTCTTCCAGCCCCCAGCATAGTTCATCAAGCACGCGCGTATCCTGCCAGCGTGAGTGATAAAACAGATGTACGCCCGGTGATGAAAGTGACATTGCGCCCCCTTATTGATCAGAATGCCTGACGGAAGATCCCGGCAATTTCTTTCTCGTTCCCTTTACGCGGGTTGGAGAAGGCATTGCCGTCTTTCAGCGCCATTTCCGCCATATACGGGAAATCGGCTTCTTTGACGCCCAGCTCGCGCAGATGCTGCGGAATACCGATATCGGCTGACAGGCGAGCGATGGCGCGAATCGCCAGCTCGGCAGCATCCATGGTGGACAGACCGTCAGTGTTCTCACCCATAAACTCCGCGATGTCGGCAAATTTCTCCGGATTAGCGATCAGGTTATAGCGCGCCACGTGCGGCAGCAGGACGGCATTTGCTACGCCGTGCGGCATGTCGTACAGACCGCCAAGCTGATGCGCCATCGCGTGAACGTAGCCAAGGTTGGCGTTGTTGAAGGCCATACCCGCCAGCAAAGAGGCATAGGCCATATTCTCGCGAGCTTTCAGGTTGCTGCCCAGTGCTACGGCCTGGCGTAAGTTGCGGGCGATCAGACGAATTGCCTGGATAGCGGCGGCGTCGGTAACCGGGTTGGCATCTTTTGAAATATAGGCCTCAACGGCGTGGGTCAGGGCGTCCATTCCTGTTGCCGCAGTCAGTGGCGCAGGTTTGCCGAGCATCAGCAGTGGGTCATTAATGGAAACCGACGGCAGGTTGCGCCAACTGACAATCACAAACTTCACTTTGGTTTTGGTATTGGTCAGCACGCAGTGACGGGTGACTTCGCTGGCGGTACCGGCGGTGGTATTCACCGCGACGATCGGCGGCAGCGGATTGGTCAGGGTTTCAATCCCGGCATAGCTATAGAGATCGCCTTCGTGCGTCGCCGCGATACCGATGCCTTTACCGCAGTCATGCGGGCTACCACCGCCGACGGTAACGATGATATCGCATTGCTCTTTACGAAAAACGTCCAGGCCGTCGCGCACGTTGGTGTCTTTAGGGTTTGGCTCGACGCCGTCAAACACCACCACGTCAATACCGGCTTCACGCAGATGTTCGAGGGTTTTATCAACCGCGCCGTCCTTAATGGCTCGCAGACCTTTATCAGTCACCAGCAGCGCTTTTTTACCGCCCAACAGTTTGCAGCGTTCGCCCACGACGGAAATAGCATTCGGGCCAAAAAAGTTCACATTTGGCACCAGGTAATCAAACATACGATAGCTCATAATTTACCTTCTTAGATTTAAATTATAATTCAGAGAAACAATTCAGTGCGGTTTGCGCTAATAACATGTCTTGTTCGACAGTACCGCCACTTACGCCGACAGCACCGATTAATTTATCGTTTAACATGACAGGTAAGCCGCCACCAAAAATAACGATCCGCTGTTGATTCGTTAGCTGTAAACCATATAGTGACGCACCCGGTTGTACCGCGTCGGTAATTTCATGGGTCCCCTGCCGCAGACAGCAGGCGGTATACGCTTTATTAAGAGAAATATCACAGCTGGTGACGAACGCGTCGTCCATGCGTTGCATCAGCAGCGTGTTGCCGCCGCGATCCACCACGGAAAAGACCACCGGCACGTTGATCTCAAGCGCTTTAGCCTCGACGGCCTGCGCCATTTTTTTCGCCGCCGCCAGCGTAATGGTGGCGATTGGTTGGCTCTTATTCACAGTCTCTCCTGAAAATGTTGTAGGGCTGATGTCACGAAAATATCGCGATACAGCTATTTTTTATCATTGGGTTTGGCTTTATTTTCTCGCCGCGCGTTATTAAGTCAATAGGGTGAAAATTTAAAAAGTATTAATTTAATTTTGTGTATTAGTGTTTATTGATAATGATCATTTAACTTCGTCACAATTCGCTACGAATATTCCTGAGAACCGTTTCAATATGGAACGATGAATTTTTATTACGTGCCAAATTGGAACGAAATTAATTTTATTTTTTTATTGCTGTGCTCATTTAGAGTTCGGCCATTGCTGATGAAAGGCGAATGCCGGGAGGTGTGTCCCCGGCAATACGGCCCGGCGTCCCTATTTTTTATCTTTTGAGTCCATAAACTATGAGAAGATCAAAACGATTCGAAGTGCTTGCGAAGCGCCCTGTAAATCAGGATGGGCTGATTGGCGAATGGCCTGAAGAGGGACTGATCGCCATGGAAAGCCCCTACGATCCGGCTTCGTCGGTGAAGGTAGAGAATGGTCGTATTGTTGAGCTGGACGGCAAGAGCCGCGCCGAGTTCGACATGATTGACCGTTTTATTGCCGACTACGCGATTAACGTGGCTGAAACTGAACGGGCAATGCGGCTCGACGCGCTGGAGATCGCCAGAATGCTGGTGGATATCCACGTCAGCCGGGAAGAGATTGTTGCTATTACCACCGCTATCACCCCGGCGAAAGCGGTGGAGGTGATGGCGCAAATGAACGTGGTGGAAATGATGATGGCGCTGCAAAAAATGCGCGCCAGACGCACGCCGTCCAACCAGTGCCATGTCACCAACCTGAAAGACAACCCGGTACAGATTGCCGCCGATGCGGCTGAAGCGGGGATCCGTGGTTTTTCAGAACAGGAAACGACGGTCGGGATCGCCCGCTATGCGCCGTTTAACGCCCTGGCGCTGCTGGTCGGTTCCCAGTGCGGTCGCCCCGGCGTGCTGACGCAATGTTCCGTTGAGGAGGCGACTGAGCTGGAGCTGGGGATGCGCGGGTTAACCAGCTACGCCGAAACCGTGTCGGTATACGGTACAGAGTCTGTGTTTACCGACGGCGATGATACGCCGTGGTCCAAAGCGTTTCTCGCCTCGGCCTATGCGTCTCGCGGACTGAAAATGCGTTACACCTCTGGCACCGGTTCGGAAGCGCTGATGGGCTATTCCGAGAGTAAATCGATGCTCTATCTGGAGTCGCGCTGCATCTTTATCACCAAAGGCGCGGGCGTACAGGGGCTGCAAAACGGTGCGGTCAGCTGTATTGGCATGACCGGCGCGGTGCCGTCGGGGATCCGCGCGGTGCTGGCGGAAAACCTGATTGCCTCAATGCTCGACCTTGAAGTGGCCTCCGCCAATGACCAGACCTTTTCCCACTCTGATATTCGCCGTACCGCCCGTACCCTGATGCAAATGCTTCCCGGCACCGACTTTATCTTCTCCGGCTATAGCGCCGTACCGAACTACGACAACATGTTTGCCGGGTCGAACTTCGACGCGGAAGACTTCGATGATTACAACATTCTGCAACGCGATCTGATGGTTGATGGTGGTCTGCGTCCTGTAACCGAAGAAGAAACCATCGCCATCCGCAACAAGGCGGCACGCGCCATTCAGGCAGTGTTCCGCGAACTGGGCCTGCCGCTGATTAGCGATGAAGAAGTCGAAGCTGCTACTTATGCTCACGGCAGCAAAGATATGCCCGCGCGCAATGTGGTGGAAGATCTGGCCGCCGTGGAAGAGATGATGAAGCGCAATATCACCGGGCTGGATATCGTCGGCGCACTAAGCCGTAGCGGTTTCGAAGATATCGCCAGTAACATCCTCAATATGCTGAGACAGCGTGTTACCGGTGATTACCTGCAAACGTCGGCTATTCTGGATCGCCAGTTCGACGTCGTCAGCGCCGTCAACGACATCAATGATTATCAGGGACCTGGTACCGGCTATCGCATCAGTGCCGAACGCTGGGCGGAAATTAAAAATATTGCGGGCGTGGTTCAGCCCGGCTCGATCGAATAAGGCGGTACACAGTGGAATGCACAACTGAACGTAAGCCGGTTTTCATCTTACAGGTGAGCGAAGGCGAGGCGGCTAAAGCGGACGAACGCGTGGATGAAGTCGTGATAGGCGTCGGCCCGGCCTTTGATAAGTATCAGCATAAAACCTTGATTGATATGCCGCACAACGCGATTTTGAAAGAGCTGGTTGCTGGCATCGAAGAAGAGGGGCTGCATGCGCGAGTAGTGAGGATCCTGCGCACCTCAGATGTTTCTTTTATGGCATGGGATGCGGCAAATCTCAGCGGCTCAGGCATTGGGATTGGTATCCAGTCGAAAGGAACCACGGTGATTCATCAGCGCGATCTGCTGCCGCTAAGTAACCTGGAACTGTTTTCTCAGGCTCCGCTGCTGACGCTGGAAACCTATCGTCAGATTGGTAAAAACGCCGCACGCTATGCACGCAAAGAGTCGCCTTCGCCGGTGCCAGTGGTCAATGACCAGATGGTGCGCCCTAAATTTATGGCCAAGGCCGCGCTGTTTCACATCAAAGAAACCAAACACGTGGTGCAGGATGCTGCGCCTGTCACGTTGCATATTGCACTGGTAAGGGAATGACCATGAACGACAACATCATGACCGCGCAGGATTACCCATTAGCCACCCGCTGCCCGGAGAAAATCCGGACGCCTGGCGGCAAGCCGCTAACCGACATTACCCTTGAGAATGTGCTGGCGGGCCGCGTAGGGCCGCAGGATGTGCGTATTTCTCAGCAAACGCTGGAGTACCAGGCGCAGATTGCCGAGCAGATGCAGCGTCATGCCGTGGCGCGCAATTTTCGTCGTGCGGCAGAACTGATTGCGATCCCGGATGCCCGCATTCTGGAGATCTACAACGCACTGAGGCCGTTTCGTTCTTCGTTCGCCGAGTTGCAGGCCATTGCCGATGAACTGGAACACACCTGGCACGCCACGGTGAACGCCGGGTTTGTCCGCGAGTCGGCAGAGGTATACCAGCAGAGAAATAAGCTGCGTAAAGGCAGTCAGTGACGGAGGCAGCATGCCGTTAATTGCAGGGATCGATATCGGCAACGCCACCACTGAAGTGGCGTTGGCGCAGGATGGCCGGTTTATCGGCAGCGGGATTGTCGCCACGACCGGGATGAAAGGCACGCGGGAGAATATCGCCGGGGTGGTCGCGTCCCTGCAGCAGGCGCTGGATAAAACGCCGTGGTCGCTGCAGGACGTGGCAAAAATCTGCATCAACGAGGCCGCACCGGTGATTGGCGATGTGGCGATGGAAACCATCACTGAAACCATCATTACCGAATCAACGATGATTGGTCATAACCCGCAAACGCCCGGCGGCGTTGGCGTGGGCATGGGAACCACCATCGCCGTGGAGAAGTTGGCGGCGTTGAGCGAGGATCGATTTGCCCAGGGCTGGATACCGTTGGTGGGTGAGGAGATGGATTTCCTTGAGGCGGTTTGGTTTATCAATGAAGCGCTGGATCGCGGCGTCAACGTGGTGGCGGCCATCCTGAAAAAAGATGATGGCGTGCTGGTGAATAATCGCCTGCATCGGCCAATACCGGTGGTTGATGAAGTCACTCTACTGGAGAAGGTGCCGGAAGGCGTGCTGGCGGCGGTGGAAGTGGCGGCCCCGGGACAGGTGGTGCGGGTGCTGTCGAATCCTTACGGTATCGCAACCTTCTTTGCCCTGACCCCTGAGGAAACACAAACTATTGTCCCCATCGCCAGAGCGCTGATTGGCAACCGTTCCGCTGTGGTGCTGAAAACCCCGCAGGGAGATGTGCGATCAAGAGTGATCCCGGCGGGTAAGATCTTTATCCGTGGTGAAAAGCGTGGCGGTGAAGCCGACGTAGCGCAAGGCGCGCAGGCCATTATGCAGGCGATGAGCGCCTGCGCGCCCGTGTGTGATATTCGTGGTGAAGCAGGCACGCACGCAGGCGGCATGCTGGAGCGGGTGCGAAAGGTAATGGCGTCCCTGACCGGCCATGAGATGAGCGCGATATACATCCAGGATCTGCTGGCGGTGGATACGTTTATTCCGCGCAAGGTGCAGGGCGGGATGGCCGGCGAGTGCGCCATGGAAAATG
>OKVN01000259.1_pt1 | contig 25252 bp, 29 predicted proteins | sample 1606961 | NCBI WGS metagenome assembly OKVN01 (sample SAMN03281020, study PRJEB24777) | human gut metagenome | isolation source: fecal sample PR170 from 1 month old male Malay infant, vaginal delivered... | place: Singapore | collected 2005-12-29 | reverse complement strand
TGAAACAGATTACCGGGTTAGCCAACTATCGCGACTGCGGAATCGCCTTAAAGGTCGACCTTATTACTCACCCTGAGCTGCTGGAGCAGGACTCATACGCAGCTCGATCAGCAGCGTGGTTCTTTGCTGCTAAAGGGTGCCTGAAATGGTCTGGTGACCTTGTTCGAGTCACTCAGATTATCAACGGCGGACAGAACGGCATTGATGACCGCAAGGCCCGCTACCTCCTGGCAAAAAGTATTCTGGTTTGAGGGAAATATGAACTATCTCATTAACCGGCTGAAAGAGCCGTCAACCTGGCGCGGCATCATTTTGGTCATTGCTGGCGTATTTGGCTACCAGATGCCGCCGGGCATTCAGGAAACCGTCATCGCTGGCGGCGTAGCGCTGGCTGGCGTTGTTGGTGCGGTGATGCCAGACAGTGTTAAGAAGTAGCCGATAAACCGGCAGAGAGCCTCGCATTCGCGGGGCTTTTTAATGCGCATCTCACGCGCACATCAACGAGAGCCTTTCAGTAAGCGAGCCTGAGAAAAGCCGTTATAGGTGGCGACCTCTCTCGGGCGGCTTTTCTGTGAGACAGGCTCACTTTCTAAAAGGTAAAGACGCTATGAATAATCCGTCAGTTATTCCGGCCTTCGACTTCCGCGAAATGGTCACGACCCTCGACAACAAGATAATCACCACATCACTCAAGGTGGCAGATTACTTTGGCAAGCGACACAAAGACGTTTTGCGTGCCATACGTAACCTGAAATGCTCCGATGACTTCACCCAGCGCAATTTTGCGCCCATTGATTTCATTGACAAAAATGGCGATGTTCAGCCTATGTATAACATCACCCGCGACGGATGCATGATGCTAGTGATGGGATTCACTGGCAAAACAGCTGCCGCAGTGAAGGAGTGTTACATCAATGCCTTCAACTGGATGGCCGAGCAGCTAAACCGGCGCATGGCGATGGGTGAAGAATTGCAGCATCGCTACGCCATCAAAGAAACGCGCTCAAAGCTGAAAGGCACGATCGGAAGCCGTTTGATGAACGAGCGGAAGAAAGAGAAGCGCGTCCTGGAGCTCGAACATGAGCACATCATGCAGGTAACGCAGCCGGAATTACTTATTGACTGATCGCGGCATTACAGAGCCACCTTACGAGATGGCTCGATAATGTCAAGGCGAGGACAAAATTATGGCAACACCGGACTGGGAGGCCATCGAGACGGCGTACCGGGCCGGGATGATGTCCCTCCGTGAAATTGCAGCGCAACACGGCATTAGCGAAGGCGCTATCCGTAAGCGCGCCAAGCGTGGCGACTGGTCTCGCGACCTGGCCGCAAAGGTAAAGGAACGCGCTGACGATCTGGTACGCAAAGCAGAGGTACGCAAGCAGGTACGCACCGAAACAGCATTGTCTGAGCGCGTACTTATAGAGGCTACGGCAGAGGTGGTTGCTGCTGTACGCATGGAGCACCGCGGCGATATCCGGCGCGCTAGGGAGATAACGAACGCTCTTTTTGATGAGCTCGGCGCCGAGTGCGCAGATGTTGACTCTCTGCGAAAGCTTGGCGAATTGATGCTATCTCCCGATGAGAATGGCCGGGATAAGCTGAACGAGATTTACCATTCGATTATCAGCATGCCAGAGCGCGTGAAAGCGGTGAAGGCTCTCAGCGAAGCGCTGAAGAACCTGATCGGACTTGAACGCCAGGCCTACGGCATCGACGGGCCGGAAGGCGACAATTCTGTTAAGCAACTCTCTGAACTGATGGATTCCTTGTCTCAGGGGGCGTGATGAAGCCTGAGCATCTCAAGCTGCTAGCTGATAAAGACTGGCGGCTGAACAATCTATACTGGATCACCGACAAAGAAGGTAAGCCAACCCGTTTCAGGATGACGCCGGAACAGCGGGAATACTTCGAGGGGATTCATACCCGCAACATCATCCTGAAAGCTCGCCAACTCGGCTTCACTACAGAGGTGTGCATCATCCAGCTCGACGCTGCTCTGTTCGAGTCGGCAAAGTGCGCGCTGATCGCCCATACGCTGAATGACGCAAAGCGCCTGTTCCGGGAAAAGGTGAAATATGCCTACGACAAGCTGCCGGCCGAGATAAAGGCAGCCAATCCGGCGAGCAACGACTCAGCCGGCGAGCTGGTTTTTAAGAAGGGCGGATCACTCTACGTAAGCACCTCATTTCGTGGCGGTACGCTGCGTTACCTGCATGTTTCCGAGTTCGGGAAGATATGCGCCAAGTATCCGGATAAAGCCCGTGAAATCGTCACTGGTGCGTTTGAGGCGGTATCGACAGGTTGTTTCGCAACTATCGAGAGCACCGCAGAGGGCCGGGCGGGTTACTTCTTCGATTACTGCCAGACGGCAGAAAAAGCGCTACTACAGGGGAAGCCATTATCTGCGCTGGACTGGAAGTTTTTCTTCTTCTCCTGGTGGAAGAATCCGCAGTACGCAATTGACCCGGTAGAACTTCTGCCGGCGCGCCTGCTTGAGTACTTCGCTGAGATGGAGGCGAAACACGGCATAGTCGTTAACGAACGGCAGAAGGCGTGGTATTACGCCAAAGAAAAGACGCTCGGCGACGACATGAAGCGCGAATACCCGACCATTCCGGCCGAGGCGTTCCAGCAGTCGGTCGAGGGCGCGTACTACGCCAAACAATTCCGCTGGCTCTACACCAACAAGCGGATCGGCCAAATCCCGGACAACTCACATCTACCGGTTCACACGTTCTGGGATATTGGTGTGGGGGACTCCACGGCGATCTGGTTCGTTCGCGAGGTCGGCGAAGAGTTCCACGTCATCGACTACTACGAAAACTCTGGCGAAGGGCTTCGGCACTACATGAAGGTGCTGAAAGACCGCGGCTATGAGTACGGTGAGCACTGGGGGCCGCACGACATCGAGAACCGCGAGTTTGCAGCTGATGCGAAGTCTCGCAAAGAGCTGGCGCGCGAGGGCTACGAGATTGACGGCCGGATGTATTCGATGAACTTCCGCGTTGTGCCGAAAGCGGGGATCGATACCGGCATCGAGTCGGTGCGTGAAATCCTCAAATCCTGCGTTTTCGATGAGGAGAAGTGCGCTGTTGGCATTTCCCACCTCGAAGGTTACCGCAAGGAGTGGGACGACAAGCGCGGCTGCTGGAAAGACAAACCCCTTCACGACTTCACATCGCACGGCGCCGACAGCTTTCGTTACTTTGCAGTGGCGAAGAACAACCGCAAGCAGGTCGGCACAGTATTCTTCTAAGGAGCATCGCCAGTGAGCGAACAAGATAACGGCCTTCAACTGGCTGTGAACAATCTCGCCACTGAAATGCGGCGAGCGAATTACCTTAACGCCATCGGTATCGGCGGGGGCAATACCAAGCGCCCGACGCTCTATCAGGAATTTGGCTACCCGCGAACCATTACCTTCCATGACTTCTACAACATGTACCGCCGCAACGCCGCGGGTTTCGCAGTGGTGCATCGTCTTCTGGATGGTTGCTGGCAGGACTATCCGGTCATTGTTGACGGTGATGAAGCGCAGAAAGCGGAGAAAGCAAACGCCTGGGAAAAGAAAGTAACCAAGTTTATGAAGAAGTTGTGGCCGAAGGTGAAGGATGCCGATCGCCGCAATATGGTGGGGCGCTACTCCGCGCTGTTACTGCAGATCAAAGATAACCGGCCATGGAATGAGGAAGTCGACACCGCTCTGGTGAAGAAGCTCGGTGAAGCAGCTCTGGTTAAGCTGATCCCTGTATGGGAGCCGCAGCTGACAGTTGCCGAATGGGATAACGATCGCCAGTCCGAGACTTTCGGCCAGCCGAAGATGTTCAACTTCAACGAGCAGCCGGTTGGAGACGAGGCTTTCGTCGGGCCGATGCGCGGTGAGCCTGTGCATCCGAGCAGGGTGATCCTGTTCTGCGAAGGCTCAGAGGATGACAACGTTCTGTCGGGTATCCCGCTGCTTGAGGCCGGATACAACAAAGGGCTCGACCTTGAGAAGATTTCCGGCGGTGGCGCTGAGGGCTTCCTGAAGAACGCCAGCCGGCAGATCGCTGTCGAGTTCAGCAAAGAAACCGACATGGCCACCCTTGCCGACCAGGCGAAGAAAGCTGGTTATGCTGACCTCGGCGAAGCGATGGGCGATAAGGTCAACAAGCTTAACCGCGGCACCGATGCGGCGGCGGTCATGCAGGCCGGGCAGATGCATGTTCTGAGCGTTACGCCCGGCGACCCGGGGCCGACGTGGGAAGTCACTGCGAACGAACTGGCCGCCTCCGTACAGATACCATTCACCATCCTGTTTGGACAGCAGACCGGACGACTGGCGAGCGATGAGGATAAAACCGACTGGGCCATTCGCCGAAATACCCGCCGCAACGGCTTCCTGACTGACCGAATCACAGCTTTGCTGGAACGCTTCTGGACCCTGGGCATTATCGATCCGCCGACAAATGGAGAGGTCACCATTTCATGGACTGACCTGCTGGCCCCGGGCGAGAAAGAGAAAATCGAGAACGCATCGAAACTGGCCGATATCGTCCAGAAAACGTCGGGCTTCTATGGTGGCGAGCCGCCATTCACGGCCAACGAACTACGCGAGATTGTAGGCCTCGACCCTCTGCCTGAGCCAAAGCAACCACCTAACCCGAATGACAAGGTGACAACCGATGATCCACTGGCCGATGACACCGGAGCAGACGGCAAAGGTGGGGCTGCCGATAGTTCCGCGCAGCAAGGTTGACCCGACGCGCTCGGCGAAGCAGGTCAGCGCAATGTTCCGGGATATCGAGGACCGGTATCTCGGCATCAAGCGCGCACTTAAAGCGTTGTTCGACCAGCGCCTGACCGGGAGAGAGCGAGAGGTTAACAGCCACAACTGGCACTTCCTGTGCCACGTTAACGGCGCCGAGCCAACGCTCTACCAGGTCAACGCCGGCAAGTTTATCTACGACATGTCAGCGCAGGAGCTGGCCGACCTGCTGGGCATCGTACAGACCATCCTGGACGATTACCTGCTGGAAGGCGGCGAACAAAACTTCTGGGCGATGGATTACGTCGCCGCTGAGGCGCAGCGCGGAACGCTGGAGGCCTTCAACAACCTCTCGCAGCAGTCGCAGGTATACGCCAGCCAGACGACGCTTCAGCAGCTTTTAAGCAGCCCCGCATACCAGAACCAGATCGCCAGTGCATACATCAGCACGTATAGCGACTGGAAGCTGGAAGCTGACCGGGCGCGCGGTGACCTGGCGAACATCATCGCGGATGCCGTTGGGCGCGGTGTGAATCCCCGCGAAACGGCTCAGGTGATAAGCAAGCGCCTTGATGTCTCTATGGGTCGCGCAAAGACTATCGCTCAGACTGAGCAGGTAGGAGCGCTGCGGCAGGCGCAATGGAACGAAACGGACTGGGCTGCTGACCGGTTAGGTTTGAATACCGGCTTGCTGTGGCTGTCGGCACTCAAACCGACGACGCGCAGCTGGCACGCCAGCCGTCACGGAAAGGTCTACACCACCGAGCAGGTGCGAGACTTCTACGCCGAGAACGGCAACCGGTACAACTGCTACTGCAGCCAGATTCCGGTGCTGCTTAACGACGACGGCAGCATTTTTAACGAAGGTCTCGCGGAGAAGTTGAATAAAGAGCGAGATCAGTGGAAATTGGCAGAGGCTGCATGATACAAGGAGGTTTTGCGGAGGTTTTTATGGCAAAACCTGATGAGCCGTATCGTAAGTTGATTGTTGAGAGCTACTACCCAGCCAGTACCTCTGGTAGAAAAGGTAAGGTTCATATCAGGCCAATACCTGGACAATGGGCAAGTCCATCACTCGCTGTCGAATGTTCCAAAAAGTTGTCAGACTTGAAGTTGTACCCAATAGGGAGTCAGTTCGAAATTACTGCCAAACTGACCGACAGAGAAGAGGGCGGTGAATACATTTACAGCTCATTCCGATGGGAGTTTAAACACATTAAATAGGTCGCCACGGCGGCCTTTTTTATTGTCTGAAATCCACCAATGAGGACGAAACGTGAAGCTATCCAGCATCCACGTTAAATCCCTCGCCATCAACGCCTCAAACATCTCAACAACCACCATCAACGGCCAGGAGCACTACGTCATTCGTGGTGCGGTCCCGATCGTCGATGACATCGTGATGAATGGCGGCCTTTACCCGGCGGAGGAGATTAACAACAGCTACCAGACGATGGAAGGCAAGCTGATGCCTCTGCCGCATCCGATGGTAGATGGCAAATATGTCAGCGCCAATGACCCGCGGGCCATTAACAGCTATCACGTCGGTGCATGGGCACAGAACGTCAGCAAGTCTGGCGACCAGGTCGTCATGGACGTTTATATCAATAAGGCGGTCGCCGAGACAAAGCCTGACGGTAAGCGTCTGATTAATCGCCTCGATGAGATGATCGCCGGCACCAACACCGACCCGATCCACCTGTCTACCGGATTACTCACGAACAAAGAGAGAAAATCAGGCGAGTCGAAGCAGAAGAAGTACTCATGGATCGCTCGCAATATGCAGTTCGACCATATCGCTATCCTGCTCGATGAGGCGGGCGCCGGCACTCCAGAGGAAGGAGTCGGCATGTTCGTGAATGCCGATGGTCAGGAAGGCGAAGTCGAGACTGCAAGCCTCGTTGATGCGGCAAATAGCCTCAAAGATGGCCTGCTGAACAAAGTGAAGTTCTTCCTCACCCACAACTCAGATGCCTCATTCGATGAAATCTACCAGATGCTGCGTGAAGCCATTCGCGCGCCGTCAGGCAGCGATGTTTATCGCTATGTCGTGACCGTATGGCCCGACAAATTCATTTTCGAAGAGGGCAATAAGCTCTTCCAGCAAAAATACCTCATCGACGACAGCACAGTCACGCTGGTCGGCGATCCAGTAGAGGTCGTGCGCAAACCCACTGAGTACGAAGTCAAAACCAACGGAGAAACAAACCCGATGAAAGAGAAGATGATCGCCGCGCTCAATGCCGCAGGCGTTAAAACCGAGGGGCTGACCGACGATCAGGTCTGGGATGCCTATAACCAGCAGGTACAGAAGAAAGCAGGCGACCAGCCGGGTACTCAGATTAACTCTGACGCGATTACCGCAGCAGTAAATCTGGCGATTAAGCCGCTGACTGACGAGATCAGTACGCTGAAAACTCAGCTGCAGGCCAACGCTGAAAAAGACCTCAAGACCAAGCGTGAAGCGGTCAAAGCGAAATTCCCGTTCATGACCGAAGCGGCGATCAACTCGCTGGCCGGCGAAGCGCTGAACGACATGTACTCGCAGTGCCAGACCAGCACCGGTCTGAACCCGGCATTCCAGGGGAATGGCGCTCAGAGTGAAATCCTTTCTATGGAGGCTCCTGAATAATGGCTCTCGCACCTCGTTTCCATACCGTAATCGCGGGCCCGGCCCGCAAGAATGACCCGCAGGTCATTGAAGCAATCATGGCGGCAGCAGTGAAGCCAGGATCTCTGGTAATGCTGGATAGCACAGGGAAACTGGCTGTTCACAATGTGGCCGGTGGTGCAGGGGTAGCCCTGGCGCTCCAGCACAATTATATCGGCGGCGGTGATATCCGCGATGCAGTGCCGGCCGGGGATACTGGCGCGGCCATCATGTGCGAAGACGATGTCGATTACCACATGCTGGTAAAGGCTGGCGAAGTGTTGCTGGAAAACGAAGGTCTGGTTTCTGCCGGTGACGGCACACTGGCCAAGTCGACCACTCCAGCCACCGACCAGGTCCTCTTCTTTTCACGCGAAAAGATCACCGTTGGTGCTGAAGCCCAGCTCGTGAAAGTTCGCAAATCAGGGAAAGCTACCGCATGAGCATGATCGTATTTAACAAAAAGCTGGTTACTGAACATAACCAGATCAAGAAGGCATGGAATCAGCTGCTGATGCAGCGCGAATCCTTCAACGTTAACCAGAACAACATTTCCGCCCAGTACGGCGGCGCGCTGGAAGTTAACCAGGCTGCGCTGATCTCTAAAGACTACTGGCGTGAAGTTGACAACATCACCACCCGAGTCTTCCGCAACGACGAAGGCAACGGCCTGCTTGATGACCTGCTCGGTCTCGGTACGCCGATCTCTATCGGCAAGACGGCTGCGCTGTACCGCGTTTCCAGTGACGCTGGCAAGGTTCATCGCTCACTGACTGGCCATGTTCCGGAAGAGCTGGATAAAGTCATCTACGACGAAGCTGGCGACCCAATCCCGATTTTCAACACTGGCTACGGCCGTGAATGGCGTGAATGGAACGGCATGCAGTCGGAAAACCTCGACGCGATGGCTGACGATCAGGAAGCGCACGTTGCCGCTATCCGTGAAGACATGGCTGACTACATGCTTTCTGGTGACGGGAAAGTGAAGGTGAAGGGTTATGTCGGTGCTGGTATCACCAACCACGCCAACACCAACCAGGTGGATCTGAGTGTATCTGGTCTGAATATTGACCTGACCACCTCTACTCCTGATGAATCAGTGGCATTCTTCACCGGCCCGTTCGCCAAGCTTCTGGATGATAACTACGTGCAGGAGAAGGTTAAGTTGTGGGCGTCTCCGGACATCATGCGCAACCTGAACCGACCGTATTCCGATGCCGCGGGCTTCAAAGAAGGCACTGTGCTGGAATACATCCTGCGCTATGGTCGCATCGAGTCCTTCAACCAGACCTTTAAGCTGACCGGTAACCACTTCATTGCGTACGTTCGCAACTCGCAGTACATCAAGACGCGCATCGCCGCGCCGGTGGGTACCTTCATGATCCCGCGACAGAATCCGTTCGACAACTACAACACTCTGGTCTGGAGTGCTGTTGGTCTGCAGATTAAGCGTGATTTCAACGGTCGCTCTAAAGTCTTCAACGCACAGGGTTAAGGGGCTTCGGCCCCTTTCTTTGGGAGAAAGCATGAAAACGTTAAAGGTCGAGAAAACCGGCTGCTGGGGCATGATTGATGGCGTCTTCCAGCAACTTCCTATTGGTCACGAATTCGTCGCGGCGGACGTTCCTGCAGCTTTTGCTGGTCGTGTGTCGGTGGTGGGCGAAGTGGAAGAGCAAGCGCTGGAAGTGGCTACGCCGGGTAATGATGCTGCAGAGCAGGCAGAGCAGGCAGAGCAGCAGGAAGAATCTGCCAGCAAATCGAAGAAGGCGAAATAACCATGGCTGACCCAATCACAGCGGCAGACGTGCAGGCGTTCCTCGGTGAATTGGGTTACTCCATCCCGGCCGCTCTGCTCGATCCGATTCTCTGCGTGGTGAACAAGATTATCCCGTGCCTCGATGGTGCAGGGTATGACGACTGCACGGCAAAGCTCATCCTGATGTATGCCGCTGCGCTCATGGCGACGTCTTCCGGTGCCCGGCGAATAAAATCGCAGGGGGCGCCATCAGGAGCGTCGCGCTCGTTCGACTACGGAGATGACGGCATTACCTGGCTGCGCGACTCTCTGGCGAAACTGGATACCAGCGGCTGCACCGGTGAGTTGCCAATCAGCGCCGGCAACAGTGTGGGCCTGTTTATGGTGGTCGGGGGCTGCTAATGGCGTGGGTTTCAGTTCAGCAACGGCTGCCGCGGACGTTTACCCGGGTGTGGGTAATGACCGACACCGGGCAGCAAACGACGGCGTACGTGAAAAGCGACGGTGAGTGGTTCATTAACTGCGACCGCATACGCGCCACAGGCGCCGCTGTGCTGCGATGGAGGGATGACTGATGTCTTCGGTAGCCAATTGGTCATACACGGCAACAGCGACACTCTGGCGGCGCATACGCGATGCTGATGGTAGCGATACCGACGGCGGAGGTCAGCCTTACGGGTGGGAAGCACCGATCGCTATCCTCTGCGACTACCAGGGTGGTCTCTCTGCAAAAATCGGCGACCTTGGTCGGGAAATCGTGGTTAAAAATACAATCTGGACGGAGTACGCAGAGGCAAAAGAGGGTGACTATATCCTTATTGGTGCATCTTCAGCTACTTCGCCACCGGATGAAGCCGATGAGATACGACAGGTAATCCGCTACGCCGATACGTTCGAGCGACTGGCGGACGATTTCGCACTGATTACGGGAGTCTGATTATGGGCGTTAAAGTTCGGGGAGTCTCCAAGGTCAGCAATAATATCAACCGGCTGATTGATAATATCGAAAAGCGAAAAACCATGCGGGCGCTCTACTCTGCTCTGTTTGAGATTGGGCTGGAGTCCGCGGTGCTGGTTCCTATCGATACCAGCACTCTGGTTAACTCTCAGTTCAGAGAGGTTGTTATCAAGGGCACCAGACTAACCGGGAGAATTGGTTATTCTGCAAATTATGCGGCGTACGTGCATGAGGCCAAAGGTATTCATCTTGGAAAAAACACCCCGCGCCCTGTAAGAAAAGGCGAAGCGCCCGGCTCCCGTGGAAATATATGGGATACATCAGGCGAGCCAAAATTCCTTGAGAAAGGTGCTGAAAACGCCAGAGACAGAGTTGACGCAGTTATACGCAGGGAGATGGAGCTATGACGCCTCCTATGCACAGGCGGGTTCAAAATGTCTTTGTTGAGTCAGGATTGACTGCCGGATACATCGTTCAGTCCCTGTTCTGGAATGATACCGGCAAGGCATCTGACCGCTTTATTGTGTTCCGACCAAATGGTGGCACGTCAGTAGATCGTGATATGGCCGCTGATTACTACGTCATGGTGGACGTGATAAGCAAGGGAAAGGCATCTGCTGACTATGCGCAGTCAGAGAACGACGCTCAGGCCATCATCGATTACGTGCAGCAAAACCCGATGACGCACACCTGCCTTGGGCAGATATCCAACATGGGCGGAATTCCTTCGCCTGTTATCACAGCTGAGGGGCGTATGGTGTGGCGCCTGCAGTTCGCCTGCCTCTTTGGCGGATAACACCGAATAAAACCACATAAGGTCGCCTGGAGCGGCCTTTTTTATTATCTGAAGCGAGGTAAGCAACAATGCAAGGCTGCTCCGACAACGGACAACTAATTGGTCGCGCTAAGACGCTGGAACTGGCTTACGGCTGTGCCGACCAGTTTCCGGCGGAAGGCGACTGGAAACTGATGGGGTTGCCAACATCGGCAACGTGGGACCTTAGCCCGGAGGCTCTGACCTCTGATGCAGATAACGGCGGATTCAGTTCAAACCTTATTGCCAGTCTGGATCCGACCTACTCCATTGAAGGGGAGGTTCGCGTTAAAGACCGCACTGATGAGTTTGGCATTCAGCAGTTCGTGAAATACATCGTCGATGAGGTTCGTGCCCGCCGCCAGCCAGGTGTATGGATGCGTTTCCACTGGGGCGATTATTACCACATCGGCTATATGGTCCCATCAGGAGCCAGTGACGGCGGTGGTGTGAAAGAAATCGTGACCTACAGCTTTGAGTTCAAACTGGCTGACGGTCAGACTTTCCAGATCACCGAAGCTGATGGTGACATTCTGGTTACCGGTGTAAGTGTTGCGCCGACGACCAGCTCTATTGCTGCTGGCTCCAGTACTACATTCGCAGTGAATATTGCACCGGAAGATGCTGATAACAAACTGTTCACAGCCAGCTCATCCGTGCCGGCACGTGCAACCGTCGCCATCACTGGTAATACGGTAACCGTGTCAGCGCCGTCAGGTGCAACGGCGGGAACAGCAACAATTACTGTGAAGACGGTTGATGGTGAATTCGTGGCTACCCACGTGGTTACTGTCACGGCGTAAGCAAAACAAAGGGCAGGATCCTGCCCTTGATTTTGTTTACAGGAGGCAGCAAATGGTTCCGCTAAAAGAGCTGGGAGAATGCCTGGTAACCGTCGGGGACCGGGATTATTTTTTCCGGCCATCATTCATGGCTATGTCGCGCATTGGCGAGCCAGCAGAAATAGTTCAGACGTTCTATGACCTTTGCAACGATGAAATAACACCTCTCATTCAGAGGGTTGTCGAAGCGTACGGCAGAGTGCCTGAATGGCTGGCTAAACACCTTTCTGCTTTACATCTTGATAAGAAATCTCTACTGGCCGCCCACACGGTCCTCACCGCTTGCTGCAATGATGACATAGGTGATCTGGTTGGTTGGATGAAGCCCGGCAAAACCAAAAGAAGGGCGTTTGTGTGGCATAAGGGCGTCATGAATCCGCAGGATATGGTCATCCTTGCACAAAGTCTGATGATGCACGGCATTATCGGAAAGGCCAAAGTACGCAAACTTCAGCGCCATGAGACAAATGAAAAAACCAGTGAGTTCCGGGCTGCCGATTACGTCATCGCTGCACGCAACCACTTCGGGATCAGCAGAGAGGAAGCTGAAAACCTGACGATGACCGAATTCAGCCTAATGCTCATCGCCAAATACCCGGATCAGAAAGGGTATACCAGGGAAGAGTATGACGATGCAGCCGATGCGTACTTTGCAAGACGCAAACGGAAGCAGGCCAAAGCCAACCAATAAGCCAGCCTCGGTATAGTCCGGGGCTTTTTTATACCCAAATTTCACCGCGCATCTCACGCGCATTTCACACAGAACCTTTCAGGATGACCCTTGAGGATACCGGCTGGCTGTCGGTGCCTTTCTGTGGGCCGGATTCCTGTGAGACAAGGTTCATCACTAAAAGGTAATTACCGATATGTCTAATATCATCCCTATGAATTACGATGACCGTTCATTCCCTTTTACAGCAGATTGCTGGTTCAATGCCACAGTTGCTGCAAAGCATCACGGCAAGCTTCCAAAGGACTGGCTAAAGACTGAGGCGACAAAAATTTATATCGCCGAACTGGCTGAGGAGCTTGGAATTGCTAGCTCTGGCGTAAAAGAGGATTTTTCTCCCCTTTTAGTCAGAGTGGAAAAAAGGGCGAAACGGCGGGACCTGGCTTCATCCGGAGTTGGCGGTGGAATTCGCCCGCTGGTTGTCAGTAAAATTCGCCCGCGCCTGTGACCGACACATTAAAAATCTTCTGCTGAGTAAAAACTTCCAGCTCACCGAGGATCAGATTGTCGGCCTGATGGTGTGCCAGCAACCAACGTCCTGGGAGAAGCGCTTTAAAGACCCGTTCTATCAAGCACTGTCGAAAATGTCCGGCCTTCCTTACTTTGGTCATGTCGGCGGTTGCCCGGCTCTGTTCGGGCAGATCACCTCTCGCTGGGTGTACGGTGTAGCACTTCCTGATTATGTCTATCAGGCAGCAAAACAAGCCGCCGGGGACAGCAAGGAGAAGATTCACCAACATCTTAAGCCTGATGCACTGGAGAAGGTCGAGCAGCAACTGATCGCCGTTACCAACATTGCCAGTTGCAGCATTGACCAGAAGGACTTCGAAGCCCGCTGCATGGCTGCGTTCCCCGTTAAGGGGCAAATGAAGTTGCTGTATGCGGCGGCGTGACCATGAATAACCGAATCGTTGAATGCGCCTCCAGAGCGGGGCGCGACTTCTCGGAGTTCATGAAAGGCGAGAAGAACATGATGGAGGCGCTGCGATCGGCTGAAGAGTTCACCGAGCAGTTACGCATTCACGGCTGCGTTAATCACCACTTCGTCAATTTCATGATGATGAAAGCGATCGTAAAGGTGTTTGATGATTTACGCCGAGAGGAGTTGCGGGAAGAGCGACGACGCAAACGTGAAGAGAAGAAGAAATGAGCCAACCACGGTGGGCTTTTTACTCCCTCACATCCCTGCTAATCTGTCCAAAACTAACCAGTGGGGATAGGGATATGAGGAAGATTGTATTGTTGTTTCTATTAAGCGGATTCTTTAGCTACGCATATGCAGATGAGTGCGTTGGATCAGATGGTTACAGTGTTTGCACGAGTACTAGCGAGGCGGCTAACGGGGACACAACCATCTCATCTTACGATACTGAAGGTAATAATTACTCTGTAACATCTGGAACAAGGAATCATTCTGATGGTTCGACGGAGGTGTTTTCTAGTGACTCTGATGGGAATCAGTATTCAGTGAAAAGTTGGTGTGATTCCTCAGGCTGCCATAGTTCCGACAGTGATGGAAATACGTGCACAATAACAAATTCAGGCGAAACTATTGGTTGCTGAGGTTGCTATGTGGAAAAAAACAATATCTGTGATCGTTGTTATCCTTATCGCTTTTTCAATTTTTGTATACACAAGCATTTCGTTTTTTGCTGTGCAGCCAATTGGCGCGATCCCTGAAGGTGCAACGTTTATAATGTGGAAGAAGGGGAAAATGAGTACATTCGAAAGCCCTGATGGATTATGCATCAAAGTAACCGGCGGGGTAAGCCTTATGTGTCGTAGTATGATGCTTAGAACAGCTATGGATGATAGGGCTGTGCTCTTTAAAATGCCATACATTAAGTCTATATACTTAAAGTCGACTGGTGGTAAAGAGTTTGACAGATAGTCAGATACCCCCCGAAACGACAGAGAAGAAGCCCACCGAACGGTGGGTTTTCTATTTCAAGTTGATGAACAAAACAAACAAGACCAAAACGACGATTATGGCACCTATGACAGAGCCAATATTTGCAAGGTCCATTTCTTTTTGAGCGACAGTAGCATTCAACCTTTCAGTTTCAGCATTAATCTTTGCGATTTCATCGTTTTTTGCGCTCGTAATTGCTTCGAGTTCTTGCGAAAGCGTATTGTAAATGGCGATTTTTGCCTCTTCAGGTATGCCATGAAGGAACGCTGTGAGCTTGTCGGTATCATCCAGAGAGGCGGCGTAGACGTTTTCACCTTGTTTTGATAAATCTGAAAGTCTATCCATACTAGCTTGTGCATAAGCTCTTATTGCTGCACGGTTTGCCGTGTATTTAGGAGAACCATCGGTGTTAGTTGTAGTGTGAAAATAATCTTCTGGGGAACCAGGTACATCAAATCCAGACATTCTATTATTCCTTGCTGTAGATATCTTTAAGCGTATCGAATACGACCTTCTTAAACTGCTCTGCCTGCTGGTCGGCAAGGCGTTCGGCGTCGTCGCGGTAACCGGATACTGGCGATGGCTCAGATAATGCCACTTGCACTATTTGGACCAGTTCAGCGTTAATGGAACGACCGTTCATCTTGGCCCTCTGGTCAAGTTTTGCTTTCAAATCAGCAGGAAGTCGCAACTTGAATTGCGGATCATCTCTGGACATTAATTCACCATGTTTTTTCTTGACAGCATATAACGGTGATAGTACATTCTCAAGTGAACCACGGTGGTTCCTTTTGCGGGAGGGTAAATGAAAGGTGCAAGAAAATTACCTCAGTTTAATTTGCGATGGCCAGCAGAGACGCTGGCACTGGCTAAGCAGGTAGCGGCGGAAAATGGTAGATCTGTGAACGAGGAACTTTATCGAATGTTCATGGACAGGATGAAAGAAGAAGGGCGATGCGTCGCTTAAAAGTTGAAGCCCCAACTGCACGAACAGTCAGGGCCTCGTTATCAAATACCCCAGCTAGGAATATCGACATGACAAGTTTAGCAATTGCAGATCGTGCAATCAACGTTCCTTTTTACGGCGACTCTCTGTTTGTGGTTGAGCACAACGGCGAGCCGTACACCCCGATGAAGCCTATCATCGATGGCATGGGGATGGATTGGGCTTCGCAGTTCACTAAGTTAAAACAACGCTTTAAGACCTCCATTGTGAAAATCACAATGCAGCTACCAGGAGACAACCAGCGCCGAGATATTATTTGCTTGGCACTCCGCAAGCTTGCGGGTTGGCTTCAGACCATCAGCGCCAACAAGGTTCGCCCTGAAATCCGCGAAAAGGTAATTCAGTACCAGGAAGAATGTGACGATGTTCTTTACGAGTACTGGACGAAAGGCGAGGTTAAGAACCCGCGCAAAAAGACCACGGTAGATGAAAGAACGCCGCTTCGGGATGCCGTTAACATGCTGGTAAGTAAAAAGCACCTCATGTACCCGGAGGCCTACGCGATGATTCATCAGCGCTTTAACGTGGAGAGTATTGAGGATTTAGAGGCGACTCAGATTCCAGATGCTATCGAGTATGTTCATCGTGTTGCGCTGGAAGGTGAGTTTCTCGGTAAGCAGGAAGCACTACCTGCTCCGAAGCTGGATATTCACTACCCAGCAGACTGGTGGGATCAGTTCCCGCTCCTTCAGCGTGAAAGAAAAATTCAGAAATCCATAGCGGCTGGAGGTTATCAGTTCCCCGTAATGCTGCTTTATGGATTTGAGGATGAATCACCTTCGGCGATCAGTAGCCTCATAAGCAAACTGGCGATGCAGGGATACGACGTGAGTGCGGTCAAGATGGAATACTTGGCTCATCGTCATTACGCAGAGCGGATGTATCAGAAACTATCCAGAATTGCTGAAATCAGTGGCTCGGTATTAGGCAGTAGCATTACCTTGAATATTCAGACACCTATGCGCTCTTAGCTGTGGTAAGGCTGAGTATATAATTAACTACCTACAAAATTTTGTAGGTCACGCCAACCTCGCTCCGGCGGGGTTTTTTATTGCCCGGAGAAAAGTAAATGGCTGGAACCTTTGATGCTGGCAGCGTTGTCTATGAAGTCGACATGGATACTTCGCGTTTACTGGCAGCGCGAAGAGAAGTTGATGCGGCACTGAACGGTCTTAATGGGAGCATGGGCCGCCTTGAAGCCAGCGTTAACCGCACTGAGCGCTCTATTGGAACGATGGAACGAACAATGTCCAGCCTTTCTGGCGTTGCTAAAGGCTTGCTGGCCGCGCTTTCTGTGCAACAGGTCGGGGCCTATGCTCAGGCGTGGCAGGATATGAGTAACAAACTCTCTAACGCCGTCAGAGATTCGGTTCCGCCGTTTGAAACCCTTGCCGATGTAACTAATCGTGTTTTTGATATCGCACAGAAAACACGCTCAGGACTGGACGCAACAGCCACCCTGTATGCAAGGCTTGAAAGGTCTACCAGAAGCTATGGTGTAAGCGTGGAAGACCTGACAAGGCTGACAACAATAATCAATCAGGGTTTTGTTGTATCCGGCGCATCAGCCGAAGAGGCAAGCAACGCAATTATCCAGCTCGCACAAGGCATGGCGTCTGGCGCCCTTCGCGGAGATGAGTTTAACTCAGTAAATGAGCAGGGCAACCGGCTTATGATAGCTCTCGCCGACTCTTTGGGGGTTGGCATCGGCGAGCTTAGGAATATGGCCGCGCAAGGTAAATTAACAACGGATGTTATAGTCAATGGTCTTCTGTCGCAGGGAGACAGCATTGGGAGGGAGTTTGCCAAAACAACCTCTACTATCAGTCAGTCCTTAGAGATAGCCGGGAACAACGTTGCAAGATTCTTTGGGGAAAACGCAACGGTAAAAACAGGCGTAAAAATCTTTAGCGACTCAGTGATACTGGCTAGTGAAAACATTCAGGCTCTCGGGACGGCGCTGACCATTGTAGCTGGCGTAATGGGGAGCCGTTATGTTGGCGCGCTGGCAATGTCTACCGCCGCGAAAGTCAAGGACACTGCAGCGTCAATAGCCCAAAGCAAAGCATCCGCCGTGGCCGCCAAAGACGCAGAAATGGAAGCTGCCGCTAAATTGCGCCTAGCCGAAGTGGAGAAGGCGTCGACAATAACTGCACTCCGCCTTGCGGAGGGCCGTCTGAAAACAATAAGAACAACTAACGCATCTGTGACGGCTGAAGTTCAATTGGCGGAGGCTCAAACCGCTCAAATACGCACCCAGATTTCACAAATTGAGTCTGAAAAGGCGCTGGAAGCCCAAAGGCTGAAAGCACAAATAACAGAGCAGGGTCGTATCGCTACAGCTACCCGAATGGCTCAGCTACAACAAGCGTCAACGGTGCTTAATCAAAGACTAGCCTCCGCGGAAGCCGCAACAGCGCAAGCAAGAGCTTCTGCTATAGCTCAGGCTGAAGCACAAGTCAGCGCTTCAAGATTGGCCGCAGCGGACGCGACTGCTGCTGCAACCGCTGCTAATGGCAGATATATCGCCTCACAGGAGGCATCGGCTGTAGCATCAAGGGCGGCATCTGTGGCTGGTGGGGTATTAAAGGGCGCTCTTGGGTTGATTGGTGGGCCAGCTGGCGCGGCGATGTTAGCAGCTGCTGCCGTTTTCTATTTTTGGCAGAAAGCGCAACAGGCCAGAGAAGAATCCCTCCGTTTTGCTGATGGGTTGGATCGCGTGAACGCCTCAATGAAGGCGATGAATAATACCCAGCTCAGAGGCACCATCGCCGATGCGAATAAATCTATACGTGCACAGAAGGATGAAATATCTGATCTCCAATCCGAAGTCGATTCCTTAAGGTCACGCTATCAAAACTTCACCCCAGCGGCCCAGGCTGCTGCAGAATCTATGGGGCAAGGCGCTGATTTTGCTCGCCAGCAGGCAGAGGTTTCAGATCAACTAAATCAGAAAACGCGTGACCTTGCAAATGCTCAGGAAAAACTAGCAAGAACTCAGGAAACCGCAGCGGAAGCAAGCAGAACCCTAACAAACAATATGCTCACGTCTATGGGCGTGCATGATGGCCTGATTGAGAAAGGATCGACTCTTGAGAGAGTGCAGGGGGCGGTGGCAAGAGCATTTGGATTGACTGCCGATGAGATAAACAGAGCAAACCAAGCCGGGCAAAACTTCAACCCCAAATCCTTGCAGGTGTCACCACCAACGGAAGAGGCTGACAAGATGATTCTCAGCCTTGAGGAGCAGAATCAGCTTTTAAAAATACAGGATGAAAGACAAAGGGCAGTAACAAAAGCACGGATGGAGGCTCAAAAGGTAACTGATAACCCCAATCAGATAGCCAGAGCTGCTGAGCTTGCAGGTCAGATATATGATTTAACTGAGGCTGAGAAAGCAAGAGAAAAAGCGCAAAATGATTCACAATCAGCGGCCCAAAAAGCAGCAACAGAGCAGGAGAATATCGCCAATAAACTTGAGGAGCTTAGACAGAAGTCACTGCTTACCGCTGAAAGCACAAGAGAGCTTAGCCGCGAACAGTCAATACTGGCCGCTCAGCAATCCCTTGGCAAGGGAGCCACTCAGGAGCAAATTAACCTTGCCGGGCAATATGCGGCTAAGGCATGGGATAATGCCAACGCGATAAAGGCTCAGGCTGAGGCAGAGAAGCAAAGGGTCGAAGCTGTAAAAGGTTTCGCTGCATTAAAATCGCAGACATCACCAATGTTTGCCGTTGAAACGAATTATCAGAAGGATTTAGCAGCGCTCAATGCTTACGCGGTGGCTTACCCGCAAAAGATAGCGGAGGTTGAGCAGGCCAGAGCAGCTATTGAGGAACAGTACCGCCAGCAGCGCCTTGATGCCATGTGGCAGGAGTGGAGTCAGCAGAATGCGGCTACGCAAGCGGCAGCAGCAGCATTTGATGCTTTTGGACAAACTGCAAGTAATGCCTTAACTGGCATCCTGACTGGTTCAATGTCTGTTAGCGAGGCGCTACAGTCAATCGGCAGCACTGTGTTAAACGCCGTGATTAACTCATTCGTTCAGATGGGCGTGGAGTGGCTTAAATCGGTGATTATGGGTCAGGTTGGGATGACCGCAGCCTCAGCGATGGCGGCGACTCAGGCTCAGATAATCGCAGCGGCTATGGCTCCGGCTGCTGCAATGACCTCCCTTGCCACGGCTGGCGCTAACGCTATCCCCGCCCAGGCAGGAATAGCTTCAACAGTTGGCATGGCGCAGGCCCTTTCAATAGCCGGCGCTCGCTACAACGGCGGCCCGGTATCAGCCGGCGGCCTGTATCAGGTCGGCGAGAAAGGCAAGCCAGAGATTTACCAGGCCAGCACCGGCAAGCAGTACATGATCCCCGGCGATAACGGGAAGGTCATCAGCAATAAGGATATGAATGGCGGCCAGGTCCAGGTAAACATCCAGTTTTATGACCAGACCAGTGGCGGACAGCATTCATTCCAGGCGCTGGCCAGCCAGGAAGGCGGTGTTGTAACCATAGAAGGTTTTTTAACCGATCTTGACCGCAATGGCCCAATGACATCAGGTATGATAGGGAAGTTTGGTTTATCAACGAAAGCGAACGGGGCGTTTTAATGAATACAGAAGAAGCTCTCTCAGGACCTGAAATGGGCGCAGCAATACTCAGCAATTACAGGATGCTCTCGGCCGAAAGCGACAGAGGTGCGGTGCTTCTGGCTTCGAGTATTATCGAACGAGGTCTGACGGAGTTAATTTGCGCCTTCCTGTTAGAAAGTGATAACAAAAGAGATGAGCTCTTTACTGGGCCAGCCGCTCCTTTGGGAACGCTTGAATCAAAGATCGCTATGGCCTACAGGTTGGGGCTGATACGCAACTTTGTTCGTGACTACCTTGATATCTTCAGGAGAATGCGTAACGATTTTGCGCATAACATTGAGCGGTATAGCTTTGATGATCCCAGCGTCAGGAACCGTCTTAATGAAATATATAAACTTAGGAAAGAACAGTCCGATTTCTTAGATCGGCTATTCCTTGATACCAAAAAGGAAGCAACGGTAAGGGATAAGTTTCTTATGTTTTTCTCCTCGGATATGGCTGCAATACAAAGAGTAAGCCTGACGGTAGAGAGGATTGTACCTCTTGATTAAACCAAACCCGCTCCGGCGGGTTTTTTAATGCCCGGAGGAAACGTGGCAACAGTTCAATACCCTCCGTTCCTGCCGCTTCCCCAGCGCGCCGATCAGAACATGACGCAGGATACAGCCTGGCAGACGACGCAGACGGCGGTCGGTCCATTGATAATCACGCCGATCACTACGGACCTTAAAGCGACATGGACGCTGCAGTGGATATTCACGCTTGCCCAGGCCGAGAGATTTAAGTCGTGGCTGCGCTCGCCGACATACTGCGACCGCGGGTGTAACTGGTTCCATATGCCGATCGACCTGGGTGATACGCAGGGCGTTCAGCAGCAGACGCTGCATTTCGTCGATATGCCGGTGCAGACCAGCAAAAACGGTAACATTGTCACCTGGACCGCAACGGTCATCAGCAACGGTATCGATGACATAACTGAGGACTACGACGACTGGATCGTTGAGGCCCAGCCTGGCTATGGATACTGGCTGGATTATCTGATCACCGAAGTGATGCCGAGGGCAGACTGATGCCGACTTTACGAGAATGGAAAGAGCGCAGGCCGGCCAGTGATATCAAACAGACGGTGGAGTTTTACCATCCTGCGTTTGGTTATTACAGGGTAGTCAATAACCTGTTCCGCCCGGCGACGTTCGGCGGAAACTCGTTTGAGCCTGCGCGGTTCAGCGTGACCGAGCCGGCGCAGGATGGAACGGCAGTTATATCCATGACGATCACCTTTGTCGCCGCGACGGAGCATGTCCGGCAGACACTGAAAAGCTGGCGTGGGGCTGCGCGCATGACGCCGATAAAGTGCCTGTATCAGCAGTGGAATGCGATTGGTGACACGGCGTCATTGAAAGACTGGACGCTTTACGTGAACGATATTTCCGCCGATGCCAGCAACGTCACCGTGACCGCCGGAAAGACTAACCCGCTGACGCTGGCCAACTCCATCATTTACACCACGAAAGACTATCCCGGGCTAATAACCGTATGACACAGAGCGACTTTATCGGGCTTGTTAACGGCAAGCCCTGGGCTAACCGTGCCTGCAGTTTTGTGCAGATGGACTGCTGGGGACTCGTCGTTTTGTATTACCGGCATGTGCTCGGCCTGGAGCTGCATCACATCGCCGGCTACGAATCGGGCGCGGATTTCATCACCTGCTACGAACAGGAGCACGCGCACTGGCAGCGTGTGCCGGTGGCGGCCGCCGGATGCATCGCCGTTTTTTACCGCGGCGAAGTGCCGGCGCATATCGGTGTGATGATCAGCCCGGTTAAGTGCCTGCATGCCCGCGGGGAATTTGGTTTCGTGCGCTGCGATAGCCCGCTGGCATTACTGAAGGTTTACAGCAAAGTGGAGTACATGGTGCATGGTGCGATATGAGTTACAGAGGCTGCCTGGCGCTCCGCTGCAACGGGGAACGGTAGACGCCGGCACCACACTGGTGAGCCTGCTGGATTCTCTGCAGCTGCACCGCGATGTTATCGTGAAGCTGAATGGCCGAGCACTGCCGGACGATTACGATATCAGCCGGCCACTGCGATCTGGCGACGTCGTGGCTGTCTTCGACCAGCCAGAGGGCGGGGTGGGAAAGCTCATCACCACGATATTGCGTCCGGTCACGAAAATCCTCTCCGGCGCGCTGAAGGTGTTCGGCCTGTCGAATAAGCCCAGCGCGTCGGTATCTGTGGCGACAGGCGAATCCCCCAACAACGACTTAACCGGCCAGACGAACCGCGCGCGACTCTACAAGGGGCGCCCGAACATTTACGGCCAGTGCCGCGTCTTTCCTGACCTGATTCAGGAGGCGCTGTTTGAGTTTGTCGACAATAACAAACAGCTTACGGAGTGGTTCGAGGTCGGGTACGGCCGGTACACCATCTCATCGATCCGCTACTCGGAATCGAATCTCGGCAGCCTGGCGGGCGCCAGTTCAGCGATTTATAACCCGGGTGACGTGATCGGCACGATTGAGGTGGGATACCAGTTCGATGACGTCGATAACGAAACTGTCCCCGGGTTAAACGAATCCCAGGACTTTCCGGCCCAGACCGCGACCACGACGGCGCCGACATCAGTGGAGATCGAGAGTAATCAGCTCAAGGCTGTCGTGCTGTCGAACGATGACAACTTTGCCTACTTCGCTGCGCTGGCGGTACCTCACCCTGTGTCATTCGTCATCAATGCTACCTGGAACGACGGCGGAACAAGCGTCACACGCAACGTCACAGGTGCCGGGAACATCATCTCCTCTGAGAGCTTTATCGGCGACGACACGCTGTCGTACACGACGTTCTATATCGGCGAACTCTCGGGAGAAATTACGTCTCTGCCGGGCAATGCGGTTATCAACGCGACGCTTTTCACGCTGAATGACCAGACCCCTCTGGTTATCGGGCCTTCAGTGTCGCCGATCGTCTCGACGCAGGTCTGGGTGCATGTGCTGGTTCAGCTCGGCGCGACGGCCGGCACAACGCAATACCGGATCAAGTTCTGGCAGGTCGATGACGACAACAATCAGGTTCCGGGTACGTCAGAGCAGCACGATTATTTCTTCGATAACGACTTCCAGGTGACAACCCGGTATTTCCGCACAACGCATAAGTTCGTTCCTGCAGCCGGGGCGGGGCGCTATGCGGTGACCATCGAGCGCCTCGACAACAGCAATGACGCTAACGTTGTGACACTGATGGCGATCCACGCGGTGAACGTGCGCGAAAACGTCGTGTATCCGGAAGACACGATTGCCCGCATCACGATCAAAGGCTCGAACGACAGCAACAGCAACCGTGAGCAGAAGTACAACATGCTGGCGCAGCGGCATACCATCAGCTACGACCGGACAACCGGCGCGGTCGATTACACGCTGCGGCCGAGTCGCTCGTTTGCAGACGCCATCCTTCACGAATGGGTGGTTGTGGGTAAGCAGGACGTGGCCAGCATTGACGTCGCCGCTCTTTATGCCATTGCCGATTCGCTGCCGGATGAGGCGCTTGGGTATTTCGATTACACCTTCTCGGATGAGAAGCAGCCTCTTGGTGAGCGCATAGCGACGATCGCCAATGTGGCCCGCGTTGACGGCAATAACATCGGCGATGTGCTGACGTTCTGGCGTGATGAGAAAGTGACAAATCCCGATGCGGTTTTTGCGCGCTCAAACATGTTCTGGGACGAGTACAAAGTGGCATGGCAAATGTCTCTCCCAGGTGGTTACGACGGCGTGGCGCTGGATTACGTCGACCCGCTGACGAACAAGAAGGCGTACATCTACCTGCAGATCGACAGCAGCGGCATTACCGAGGTTGAGGATGCCACTGTTAACGCGATGCAGATCAGCCTGGACGGCTGCCGCAACGCCATTCAGGCAACCGATCGGGCCTGGCTTGAGGCGAGGAAAATCCTTTACTCACGCCTGACCATGACGGTGAAAGTGCTGGAGTCGACGCAGGTTGTTCGCGGTACGGTGGTTCAGTGTCCGGACATGTACGACAACGCCCAGCAGACCGGATACATCACCGGGCGCTCCGGGGATGTGTTCTCGACGTCAGAGCGTATCGACTTTTCTCTCGGCGATATGTGGGTGGTAATGACCGACAGCCTCGGCAATTACCGCGGGCGCTGGCGAGCTTATCCGGTAAGCGGCAAAGCCCAGGCATTTCAGGCTGCAGCCGATACCTTCGACCTGGCCATTTATGACCGCAGTACGGTACAAAACCCCAGCCGGTATTTCATCGCTACCGACTCGGAACTCAACTCCACAATCTGGCGCGTCGATAGCGCAAAACCAAACGGTGACGATACTCAAACCCTCTCACTCACTGAGTATTCAGACTCGATTTATCCGTAACACACAGCAGTAATTATCAACCTTCGCGCACACCATCAGGTTAATTTCTGAGGGCTTCGTGCGCCTTTTATAGGGCGACATGCACAATGGCAAAAGTACCGTTACCAACTCCAACTCAAAACCCAGTGCCAAGTACTGATATCAGAGATGTTGTATTTGCAGGGGCGAAGCTTGATGAAGAAATAACAAGCTTAGAAGCATATTATGTCGATCGCCTCGGCGGGAGGCATTTAACCAGCGTCGGAAGAGATGGGCTTTTCAGTGATCAGCTTGGAAAGCAAAGGTCTGACTTTATTTATCAGTACAATCAGCAGGCTCAAGAATTTGACGCACAACTGGCCAGTCAGGAATCGCGTTACGAATCTGTTCTTCAGCAGGCCGGGAAAACTGTGCTTGGCCGCTACGAGGATGGCCCATGGACGCTGACCAGTTATAACCAGCTTGTTTCGTATGGCGGTACGCTCTGGAAGCTGGCGGCGTCTGTCGTTATCGGTTCAGGGTATACAACGGCGGGCACAACGGAATCCACCTGGAATGCCACGGATAAGGCAAATTTTGTGGATGTTGGACAGGACCAGCTGCGGTCAGAATTAGGGGCGATATTTATGCCTGGCCCTTCCGGTAACGCAACAACGGATGTTCAGCTTTTAAAGTCGGCTCTAAATGTTGGTGGTTTTATTAACTACAATGTGCCGGGGAAATATCTTTACAACGATTCAAGTGTAATAAAGTCAGGAACTTCTTTACATACCTCCGCAGGGGCTGACTGGCATCAGGATGTAAATTCAGCTCAATGGCATCCGTTTCTGGTCAATAATGCCTACTATGCTTCTCGCTTCCTTGTCAC
>OKVN01000252.1_pt1 | contig 25576 bp, 28 predicted proteins | sample 1606961 | NCBI WGS metagenome assembly OKVN01 (sample SAMN03281020, study PRJEB24777) | human gut metagenome | isolation source: fecal sample PR170 from 1 month old male Malay infant, vaginal delivered... | place: Singapore | collected 2005-12-29 | reverse complement strand
ATTAGATACGATACAAGACTACTTTGAATATTACATGAAAAATGGTAATAAAGATTATAACTTTACCGATTGGGGCTACATACCACACGACATTGAGCGATTGGTTGAATCTGGCTACTTAATTGGTGCACCAATAACCACTTTAAAAAGATATGATTTATTAACTAAAGATGGAAAATTCACTGAAAAAGGCAAAAAGATTTTCTCTTACCTCTCTGATAAATTCGAATTGAAGTAGAAATCAACGTGAAGGGCGCTAATTGCGCCCTCTTTACTAAACCCACTTATCACTGATAAGAGAGAATCTCCTCCATTTCAGCATTGCCTAACGCAGTGGGCCAGTAGATGATTTTCCTGATGTGTCCGTTAAAGTAATTCGTTGCACCCATATACGAGCGACCGATACACAACCGTGAAAGCGCCGGCGGGAATGCGCTAACAGAGCGAGAGTACCAGTTGTAACCATCAAACAGTTTTGTCGTCATCGCGCTACCGTCAAAGGCGAATATGCATGACTGATCATTGTCTCTTACTGATGCCATGCTGGGAATCTCAAGATTCTGTGCAACCCCTGTTGTATCAGGCGCCACGCCAAGAGCAGCCCCCTCAGCAGCACCTTTTGACGGAGGACGATATGAAAACCGGATGTTTGGCCCCTCGACTGTGTTATCCAGTACGACAGCGCAGGATAATGATCCATAGGCACCGCTGAGCAGTTGCAGGCTATGTGGATGTATAACGCTGGTCATTACGGTACCTGCGGCAGCAGAAATAAACTGCGTTGTGGATGGCGTGGTGCACATGTCGCTGTTTCGGGTGACTTCTGCGCCGGCCGTGGGAATATAAGATGTCGCACCGTCCTTGCGCTCTGGCTGCGCCCCCCAAATCCATACAGATTTTGGTGTATCGGGGAGATATGAAGGAATCGCGTCAGAGCTGCTGTCATTATTCACCAGCGCAAACGTAAACTGAGGAGAGGCCGCAGATGAAGGTGTTATGGTAATGGCGCAGCGATACCAACCATTAATATATTCCTCCATCGTCACCTGTAGTATCCCAATGGTTGATGAACCTGAAGACACCTTGCCAATTTTACCACTCCGAAGATCGAAGTTCGCAAAGGCAACAGGTGACACAGCTCCCTGAGCGGCCAGTTGAATAACCCCGGCCGTATTTGCTTTAGCAAAGATGCTGAAGGTATACGGGGCAGTTGTAGCGTCGCTGGTTGTCAGCGCCAGGAGCGTTCTGGGCACTGCAGAGGATCCAGCTTTTTCAATAATTTTGGTTGCTGTGGTGTTACCGTCAGGAGAGACAGCATCATTCGCTGTCAGCGTTATACCGGATGGCGTCCAGCTATCTGTTTTGGTGAAATCCTGAGACCAGGCAATACGGTTAATGGATGATAACTCTACGCGCAATCCCAGGCATTCATGCGTCACAGGGTGATAATCAATCGCTGGTTCATCAGTGCCAAGATACTCAATCAGTCCGTTTTTGCCTACTCTTGTAGCCGTACTGGCACGACTAAATGACAAAATGTCAGTCAGAGATGCCGATCGTATTACATTACCACTGGCATGTTTAATGACGTAACGGCCAGAGGAGAAGTCTGCGAATAAATTAGCTCCATCCGGGAGAGGGGCGTTAACTGAAGGTAACTTCACATTACCTTTAATTTTCATATTACTTTGTAAGATAGTCGTCATTATGCGATCCCGGGATTGTTAAGTGTGGTTACACGAGTTTGTGCACCGGTCAGATTTAAAGTATTTCGGGCATTTCCGACACAATGGTTGAACGAAATATCCATGTCGGTCAGTGCCCCAGAGAGATTAACCGGATACTGCTGGGTAGCCGCATCCTGCGTGTCGCGGATTTTATTGCCAGTAATTCCACATTTCATCATATCTGCTGCACCAGCTATGGCATCCCCCACTTCTGTACGTCCGTTGTTCCAGAGTCGGTTATTCATAATGTCCACATTGACCAGATTGCCGCTGACAAAATTAAAGCCATGACGACCATTACGATAAATTTCATTATCCGCAAACTTACTGTTCAGTAATTTCGCAGACGTATGAACATATTCAACATGTATGCCGTCGAGTTCGTTATCAGCTATACGATTGCCGGAGTAATTATATTCACCCTCTATAGCCAATCCTTTATCCGTATAAAGATAAATACCATGTTTAGTATTACCGTTGATATGGTTGTCCTTCAGAATGCCACGGTTTCCGGGGTTTCCCGCACCGTTTGTACCCGGTGAGCCTTTAAACCCATATTCATTGAAACGCAGGTTATTGCCAATAGCGATCAGGCCATCTATTCCACAATCGGCCATTCCGGCATGATTGTACTCACACACATTTCCAACTGCGATGGTGTCACGGGCAACACCCACACCGCGCTGTGGTTCGTAAAATATACCGTAGTTCTTATTGTGTTTATTCACTGTCTGATAAACAAAGATAGGCTCACTGTTAAGGAAGCCGGTTCCCAGCCCAATACCGGAAGCCCCTAAATCACCGACAACGCCGAGACGGCCGCAGTTTTCAGTGACCACGCGCATAATAGACACATTATCCGGCATGTCCGTCCCTAACCCTGTTGCACCGGTATTCTGGATTTTGATGCGGTCAAAAACAGTATTCCGGTAATACTGGAGGAGAATTCCCTTAATGTTAGGGATATAACCTCTTGTCGGATGAAGTTGCTGATTTTCGCCATCAATGGTGAAGTCGGTAAACTGAAGGTTTTCGATGTATGTTTCGTCCCCTACATACTCAAATGCAGACAAATAACCGTAAGGAAGAAAATTAGTCGCACCGATGCCGGCACCATGTAAGGCGACGCCGGAACGAGGAACAACAGGGATCGCCATTTTAAAATAGCCAGCCGGGACGTAAAGATGGCCGCCGCCATTCCCGGACAACCAGTTATATCCGCGCTGAATTGCACGCTGTGAGTCTTCACCGGTTTTCGTGTTGAGCCCGCAATCTCTGGCATCCAGAATCATCCCTTGCTTTCTAAGCTTATCAACATCCTTTTTCATCGCCAGCAATAAACGTTGAATACTGGACGGCATCTCCGGTGCATAAATGTCTCCATATTCGTCAACAGAGGTGTATGCGGCATTCTCAGCGTCAGTCAGACGAAGGATGGCCGGGGCGGCGCTCTTCTGCACCTGTTGCAAAATATCCTGTACTGGAGCAGGAACCCCCGGAATATTCACCCCGCCAAAATCATCTCGAACCTCTACGGGGCTGGCGTCAGCGTCAAGAGTGATTACAATATTTTCGTTGGCTGTTGAGGTGTTTATCACCCTGTCTACATACCCCTGAGATGGCATTACTCTGCCCGTCGCTGACAGCGCACCGCTATTGTTGATAACCTCAATAGCAAGCGCACTATCATCAGGGCTGCGGTAATACGTTGTGCTCCCTTCAGGGATATTCGCTATATCCGCCTGTGCATCAGCAAGCGTCATGTATTGCTTGCTCAGAGGGATCAGGTTTTGGCGGGCTTCATCAATAACAGCGTCGGTAGCAGCTGCCATTTTTTTAGTAGCCCCAATCATCGTATCCTGGGCGTTACCAAAACGATCTATAAAAGTATCGCTTTCGCTGTTCAGGAAATCATCGTACGCCAGGGCATTATCATTCAGATCCTTCATGCTATTTGAGGGTCTTGGATTGCCGGTATTATATCTTTTGTCCATACCTGTTCCTGTCTTCATCTTTTCAATGAAGCAATTAAGATTGACGCCCCGCCCCTTCAGGGCTAACATCGCCATACGTGTTTAAACGGTTAAATAAGAGAATGATATTAATAAATAAATACACCCCTCCAACGCAGGAAGATTTAGCCAGACTGAAATCCGCACTAAATTACTCCGGAAACCAAATGGCAGGGCTCGCAGGTGTAGCCAGCGATAGCCAATGGCGGAAATACACTGGCGGAGAGAGCCCCAGGGTAATGTCAAAACACATACTGTTTTACATTGCAGCTCAGCTTGTTCTGTCTGATGAGCAACTTAACAATGTAATATATAAAATGCGCGATATTGGCGCGGAGATAAAATAATGCTTGGCCTAATAAGGTTTTTTTTGGCATCGTGCGTCATTGCTTTTCACTTAACGGCTCGCATACCTGCACTTGGCAACTTTGCAGTGAATTGCTTCTATGTTATTAGTGGCTTTTTAATAACATACATTTTGCATGAAACATACAAGTTCAACTTCTCTATGTTTTGGAAAAATAGAATACTGAGGTTATTCCCGGCATATATATTTTTTCTCGTCATGGGCTTTCTTATTATAAAATTAATTCCATCCGCAAAGGAATTCCATTCAAACTGGACAGGCAATTTCTTGCCTGGAGATTTATTAGGAAACCTCTTAATCTTCCCCTGGGCTTTCCTTTCTGATAATGCTGTAGCAAATCCATTCGGTGCCTTTTCATCCATTTATCACTTTGCTATTGATGGTAATAGATTCAGAATAGTCACATCATCATGGTCAGTGGGTGTTGAGATAACATGTTATTTTTTATTGTGGCTTTTCATAGCCAGAAATAAATTTACAGCCATTACGTCGATTCTGCTTTCACTGCTTTATCATGCTTACGTATATGTAGTTCACCATTCTTTTGATATGGCGTATTTCCCATTCCTTGCTGCAACACTTCCTTTTAGCATGGGTTCTCTGGGTTATTTTGCCCATAGAAAGTTCAAAGCTATGTATCTTTCTCCACACAAGGCTTTTTTAATAACATTTATCTGCATTGGGATTTTTATTACCAATTGGTATTTATATACAATTAATGCATTAGGTCAGTACAACATAATACTTTACTACACCAATAATGCAATAGCATTATTTACAACCCTGGCATTATTAAAAATAAAGACAAACATACATCTTGAGAAAATACTCAAGTGGTTTGGTGATCTGGCCTATCCAATTTTTCTTTGTCAATATTTTGGCGGATTTCTAGCATGGCTTGCTATTGGTGGTGAAAATCGTGGTTTATCTATCTTTTTATTAGGCTACCCAATATCAATTGCACTTGGGATCGTTTGTGTAATATTAATAGACAAGCCACTAATTAAAATTAGAGCAAAAATAAGGGCGGACGCTCAAAGCAAAAATAATCAGGAAAACTCTTCAAGGTAAACTAAACCATTCGCTCCTTTTCCTGATGAATAGTTACCATTCCCCCCGGCACCACCTGAGCCGGGGAAACCGCCATCATCGCCAGAACTACCGAAGTGGCCATTGCCACCCGTTGATGAAAATGCAGATCCTCCAGCCCCGCCAATAAAAGCATCAGAACCATAATACAGACCACCTTGAGATATTCCGCCAGTAATATTTAAAATGTTCCCGCCACTTCCGATACCTCCAGCAGGAACTGTAGACCCGCCACCACTCCCTCCAGTAGCTGAGATTAAACTCCCGAACCTTGTATCACCACCGTTCCCGCCTTTAGACGCGACACCAGCAGCAACAGCACTGCCACCAGTACCTATCGTCACAGATATAGTTTCGTTATCAGAAATATTAAATAACCCTTCCGAAAACCCACCAGCACAACCACCAGATGCGCCCACATTAACTGGAGCATTCTGGCCACCTCCCCCCGCTCCCCAAACTTTCACCCGCACTCTTTTCGTCCCTTTAGTTGGAGTGTAAGTCCCTGACTTCGTAAATGTGACAATATTAAGCAGGCGACCGCCACCAATCGCTTTATGAACCTGTGAATCATCATCAGGATCAAGCTCAAGCCCCGCGCCTTCAACAACGTTTACCAGCTCACGCTGAAAGGTATTCATCATCTCAGCATTAATTATTGTCGGTGAAATACCATTAGCGACATTACCATTAGTGTATTCACCATTAACATCAGCGGTGTCAGTTGTACTGCCAACTTTTCTCATATAAACCTTCTTTTTAAATGTCTGAATTAAACGTAACCGGAAGCGATATCAAATATTCTGGCAAACTCAGGCGTGACTTCGTAAACCCCTTCATCGTTAAAACCGAAATATATATAGCCAAATTTGACCAGGGTGTATGAGGGGGCAAGGGCATTTATCCGGCACTCAAGCTGACGATTACCCCAGGAGCGTAATGGATCACCACAATAACTCAGACCTGCACGGGCATAAGTTATCGTTGTGTCTTCCGCCTCTACCAGCCAGACAAATGGCCAGTCATCCCCATTTAGCCCGTCACCACATACCGATAAGCCAGCACGCGCCTGCCGGTATTCCTTAATCGAAATCGTATAACCCATTGCTGCGGCAATACTGATGAAATAGCTCTTTGACTGCCCACCGGTACTGATGAGCTTCGAGACAATGGCAGACTGACGCTTCGCAATCGTATCCACTTCGCCAATCGAGCAATCATCAGGCAAGCCGAGTGTTTTTTCCCACTCGGTGAGCATAATCGTCGCAGTTTTTGGAAAGGCACCGCGCAGCAATGCAAGTGCGTCGTTATCACTACGCTGGAAACTGGCCGCAATGGCCCGCAGTACAGCGGCCTGAACGGCTTTTGGATCCCGTGTCCACGCTCGGCCGGTGGGGATAAGCGCCTGCAGTGCCTTCTGATAATCGTCTGTTGAGAAAAGGCTCATGTGTAGTTCACCTCGCCACGAACAGCCAGCTCCCCAACTCCCGGCTCAATATTCGCAGAAGGCGACACAAGGATATAACCTGAAGTACCGGCAACATCCCCTATTGCGCGGTTGAGATCTGAAAGGTAAATTTTCCCTGTGCCGAGCGGGTTAGCAGATTCAAACAATACCCCGTCAATCGCATCAGCAATGGCCGCAGTCGTTGCGCTGTCGGCATCAGATATCCCGCTTATTTCAAAATCGATAACGCGTTCGATGGGAGAGCAGACATAGTTAAGGGAGGTAACCGGCGCAAGCGGATACATATAATCGGCAACTCTCCCCTGATCCCCGGTGGCTTTTACAGCCCCCCACTCTTCCAGTTGAGAGACACCGTCAGTTCCTACAGGGAATCCATGATTGGTTTTATCATCGCCGTCGCACATGATGTAAATCACCACGGTACCCGGCCCCATCCCCCGGCGCCGTATCCATGCCCTGGTGATCCCCGACACGGATAAAGCCCAGCTTTTATAATCAGTGTCACTCCCTCCCTGCGGGGGATTCTGATACGCCAGCAGACCACGTAATCGGAAATCCTCTTCACTTTCAATGTTAGCGCCGCCGGTGGCAGGCTCAATCAGCGTGACCGAGCTGTCTATGCCGGGGGCATTAGCATCCAGTGTAAGAATGGTGCCAGCATCGGCATTTCCGGAAGCGCCTCCTCCTGTCACATCGTCTGTGATATCCGGCAAAACCGCTGTTACGGCGACCGTCGCACTGCCAGTGGTATTTATCGTTATGGCGTCATCGGTTATGTACTGGTAACCATCATCACGGTTTAACACAGCCCCTTTTGACAGTGTTTTTCCCGGTGTTCCGGTAACTTTCGCCGCCGGAGAGCGTGCTGCCGTTGCGGCTTTTCGGTAAATCTGCTTTAGCGCCATCCATCCGGCAAGCCACTCATCGGTAGAGGTGAAAGGCGTGCTCTGACGGGCAATATAATCCAGGTAGGCGTAGTGCAGATGGGCCATGCCCGCATCCATATCAGCGAGCACCTTAAGGTTGCCAAACCGTAACAACGCGCCAACACTTTCAAGCTCTGCCTGCATAAACTGGCGATTCTCCTGCCGGAGCTCGCTCAGTGTTTTCCGCTTAAATGGCATTATTCAGTTGCTCCCATAGCCAGAAGAATTTGAACTCCTGCCAGTCCCCCGTCGGCGGCAAATACCGGATGATGAGGTTCAGCCTGTTCGGGAAAACAATCTCTGACTGAGCCTCTATCGCTGCTGCAATACCATCCGACTTCATCCAGGCCAGAGCCTCTTCGGCGTAATCTTCAGCTCTCATCGCCACTTCGCGCGTCAGTTTTTCACGCCGCAGTAGCCACAGCCTTGAGCCAATATTCCGGTCGTTGTCCAGATCCCCCCACCAGCCGCGGCGGTCAGTTCCTTCATAATCATCATCAGCGCGCGCCAGTCCGTCAGTAAACAAACTGATAATAATGGCCGTGTGCATATCATTCTCAGATGTCAGTACGCCGTTACCGGTTTGCCAGTCAGCATGAATGGCATCCACATCCCAGAATGAGGAAATATCACTCATACCTGACTCTCTGTTTTTTCGCTTGTGATCTTGCTATCGCCGGACTGAACTTCTTTAACGTCATGGTCATGATTGTTGTGAGCATCCCGCAGCGCTTTGAGCGTTGAATTGTTCGTCTCGCAGTTATCGATGATGTCACCCGTCACCAGGAGTTTGGGGGTAACCAGCTTTACCTGTTCCGTTGCCGTCGCGGTGATGTTTCTGGCATTATTGATCTCTACATCTTTGCCTTTCGCATCAATGAAAATCCCCTCCTCGGTCAGATGAATATTCATCCCCTGCTGGTTATAGACCACGGTTTCGCCTGGCTTAAGCCCGGTATACCGGAAGCTTTGATGGTTAGAGGCAATGACGACGGGACTGGAGCGGTCCCCACCGAGAAAGGCAATAAGCACATCCGATCCCGCCGGTAACCCCGATGAAAAACCAAAATCAGAGAGCCGCGGGGCGCTGGCCACTTCCAGCGGAGTCTGGTACTGGATTTCCTGCACAACCCCGCTATCTCTCTGCGTGGTAATACGGCCAATGCCCAGCATGCCGGCGATGCGTGTGGCCGATTTCTTTAAATTTTGATTCATTGGTTTAGTCCGGGTATTTGCTGGTAAAAAGCATAAGGCTGGACAGCGAAAGCCGCCGGGGGCATCAGATAAAGGCGCGCATGGGTGCCGTCACTGTTTCTGATATAAGTCACCTCTGCGATAAGCATTTCGGTGTCAGGCAGCTGCAGACTCGGGATGTTGACCGGGATAAGCGTATTCGGCTCCCATAATTTCCCGGATTTATCGCGCCAGGAATCAATCGTCACCGTTAACTGACGGGAACGGCCGTATCGGCGGTTCATCTCCCAGTCAATCGCTCGCTGAGCCTGTTGTGAAGCCATCAGTGTACTTTCAACAATAATGATCCGTTTTCGGTAACGCATACTGGCCGCCTCAGGATCGCGGGCCGTCGCCAGCGTCACCGAATCATAAGCCGTATCAGGCGAGAATCCTGCAATCGGCGAAATGCTCATCGATACGCCGACGTAATCAGAAAAGCGGTCAGCCATCGAACGGCGGTAATAAGCCTGTTCGATATTTACCCCTTCTGCGATACCGCTGGCCGCGCGCTTTGTCCCCACCCGGGTCAGAAATAAGTTACCGTCAGGCTGATCGTAATAAAGCAATGCCGACCAGCGGGAGACACGATCAAGTATTTCCTGTGGCGATTCCCCCCAGTTCAGGGAAAATTGCGGGACTTTCACCAGATCATCAACGTCTGTACTTACTCCAATGTTGTAATGGGATGCGAGGCGGGAGGCTATATCAAGCGCATTACTGTTATTGATGACGTTATTTGGCCATTCAGCAGAGCAATCCACGAGATCTGCGCACTTACTGCGGCCTGAGGCTCTGACTTCATGGCGCGAACGGGAAATAGCAGGCGACCAGTCATCAACATACCCCGTCACGACCAGGTCGTTACCAAGCTTTACCTGACAAGACATCCCTTCCTTTACCAGCTGCTTCTGGTCACTTCCCGGAAAATAATCCATCAGTCCCAGGTCAAAATCGGAGGGAAAACGCTCAATGCCACGGGTCACCCGCACAGAGTCCCATCCTTCAATGATTTTTCCGCCCACTGTCAGGGAGACAATATCCTGATCATTATCCGTACTCATTGTCTCAACACCTTCATCGTCGTCGGCATAAATGCCGGATGCGGTACGCTGGCCTCCTGTATCAGTTCATTTGCCCGCGAGGCATCCTGATACAGGCGGTTGGCCAGTACCAGGGCAGGAACCGGCACCGCGGTATTTATTTGCATCAACTCACTCAGCCCGGCTGAAGTCTGAGCCATGGTATTCAGAAAAGCGGTTCTCACGCCCATCAATGCCGTATAAAGATCATCATCGCCACGGTCGCCCGCCAGTAGTAACGCGGTATCCAGTTGCCCGGCTACGCGTTGAGTGATTTCTTCGGCCTCATTACGACTGGTTGGGTTGTAATCTGCAGCAGCATCCGTCATGGCTCCGGTACATAGCACTACGATCAGCGTGTTCATGGTGCCAGCCAGTTGCTGGCTGCTTTCGGAACGCTGGTATCCGGTACTGGTTGAAGCCGCCAGTTTTTCAAATGCGGCAATTTTGTCACTCACGCTACCGGCGCTGGACAGAATGCGATTAATCACATCGGCAACGCCCTGAACAAATTCCTCGACCAATACAGATTCATTCAGTGCAGCCGTTGTAGCGAGCACAGCCTGGCGATCCATCACCGCCCGGGCGGTAACCTGTTCAGACAATGCCTGATGGTCTTCTGAGTCATCGGCATCACGATTGCCGTTAATACCCGAAGAGCTCCCGCCTACGGTCCCCTTGCTGTAACGCCCGTAACGATTATTCCCGAAAGTAGAATCCAGCACGTTACTGACGTTTGTTACCTCACTGATGGTGTTATCCACCATATTGGTCCAGAACGTCACGGTTCCCCTGATGGTCTGAATCCCCTGCGACACACCACGGATCTCGCTTTTAATTCTCGCGAGGGTACTGGCAACCGTCGTACTAACCAGCTTCAGAAAGTTGGTGCCAACGGTATCCCCCGCGGCGGCACTGTCGGTAACGGCAAAGACCTTTAACCCCGACTCAATGACCATCAGGGTAAATTCAAACGAACGGCCGTTGTCGGCGGAGCCGGAAAGCCTTAAACCGTTCTCAGGTATTGAAACGGTCATCTCCCCCAGCGTGGGGTGAATGAGCGTACCGCTCCCCTTAGCTTCACACGCATTGATCAATGACTGGCGCTGAGAAATAACGTCGCCACCGCCGTATACCAGACTGTTCTGGACGATAAAGCCACGGATAATAAATCGCCGTGTCCCGCGCCCCATATCCTCAATCCAGGCGGTATCACGGTATGGATATTCATGAACCGCCTGCCGCCGGCCATGACTGCCTTCCTCATTCACCACAGCAAAAGGCACGCCCCGGAACGAGCCGGGACGTAGCTGGCTCAACCAGTCCTCACTACCACCGCCCCCCATCAGAGAAGTTATTGCATCCTGGATAATTGCCATCAGGCCTCCTGAATTAAAAAACCGCCAGGGTGGCGGTTTAATAGGGTTAGTAATTCATGGCGGTTGTTATTCTGCCGTTATCCTCGACGTTATAGGTTTTCTTCTCCCCCTTATCATTGACCAGGGTGATTTCCAGCTTCATTTTCTGATCGGCCATCGCCTCTTTGAGAGACCGGGTCAGGTTTTCACTGACAGTGTCTCTCCCATTACCGGAAGCTGTCAGGATTGAGGAACTGTTAAACTTGTCCGGTTGCGGTACGAGGATGTTCTCTCTCTGCTGGCTGAGCACTCGGCTGTCACGAAGACCAGACCAGCGCGGATCACTGATAGCCGTCTGAATTGCCGCCCGTATCTCATCTTCAGAATATGGCTGCGCCCCATTCTCATGCTGAATCATGGCCGCCATGACTGACTTCAGCACCTCCGGGTTATGCAGATCCACCCGCTGCTGGGGTTGAATACCTGTCGCGGCCGATACTGAATTGATATAGGACTGCGTATCATTTTCCGAGCGTGGCGCATAAGTGTGGATCATGCTGTTCAGCGTGTTATTCCCACGATCGCCATATAACATCAGTTGCCGGGCCATTGCCGCCAGCCCGTCGCTGCTGTTGTCATAAGTGACGAAACCACGATTCACCCCGGTCGCATTAGGCGCTATCCGGAGATTGCCGGGGTTATTATTTCTCAGGCCTAGTGCCTGGTTAGATGGCTGGCTGTAATTCACTTCTCTGCGTGGAGCTGCTGCACCTGCTGGCAGGATGACAGACAAATCATTTCGGAGTTGTTCAGCTCTGTCCCCGGCGCCATATTGCGCGTCGTAGCGTTTACGGACGGCATCAGTCATAAAGCCGGCATCCACCGCTCCGCGCTCGCGCCGGGAAAGGGTGTTATACAGCGCCTTATCACCCTGAATGCGGCGTAGCTTCCCGGCATCCTTGCTACTGATAAACCCCAGCGCATGCGACAGCCCGGTGAAATCGCCATTCGTGAACAAGTCGGTCACACCTTCAAGACCGTCTTTCACCGATCCATCGGAAAGCAATCCCTTAAACAGAGAGTTTTTCGAACGGTTTTTCAGCCCATCCCATGCAGCGCCCAGCTCATTCATGGAGCCGTTAACCTCGGACAATTGCCGGTTAAGTTCCGGATCAACCGTCAGGCCAAGTTCATCAGATTTAGCCAGCAATGCTTTCATCCGTACGCCTTCACGCATCAGCGCCAGCATTTCCGGCGTCAACCCGAGGGCATCGGAAACTGATTTCTGCTGGTCCGGTCGCAGACTCGGGAAAACGCGTGCTATCGACTCCAGCGTTCTCAGCGTATCAACGGATCCATCGTTGTTTTTCTGGATCTGAACGCCAATCTGTGACAATGCGCCGAGCACCTGGCTGTTGGCACCGCTGGCGGCCTCCTTCAGGCTTTTAGCCATCCCCTCGATGGAGGAATTTGCACTGTCGCCATCAGCACCCAGTATCCGCATGGCACCGGACAGGCGGGAAAAATCGTCCACTCGCATACCCGCATTTTTCGCGGCGACATCGAGGTTATAGGCTTCCCTTGAGGCCTCATGGAAACCGTAGGCAATCTGTTTTAGCCCATATCCCGCCGCTCCAACCACCCCCAGCGATGCCAGCTTACCGGAGAGCTCACCGACCATCTTCAGCGGCGGTACCATGTCCCCGATGTACTGAACATTATCACGGGCATTTTTGGACAGATTTTCGAAGCGGGAAATAAAGCCGTTCAGTCCATCGAGGGTCTCCTGCCCTCCTAACTGGAGTCCCTCTTTGGTTTTATCCAGCTTTGGTTCCAGATCACGGATAGCCTCATTGATACGCTCAATGGCTTCCGTCGCCTGGTCGCTGGCCACCAGCTCAAAGTCGAAAGAATTACTCATCGGGTTCGGGATTCCTGAGTTTATTGATACGGGAGGCCTGCGATACCCACCACTTCAGACGGGCATAGGTCATGCCCCATGCCCTGTCTTCTGTCCAGCGGAAATAAAATGTGACGTCAGCCGCCGTTTCCTGCCAGGCGGTCAGGGCTTCCAGGTCAAAAAACCGAGCAAAAACTCCTCGCATTTTCGGAAGTCGATAAAATCCATCGGCTGAAGCACACTTTCCCGCGTATCCGTGACCAGCGAGATCAGCAGGCGCATCGCCGCCAGTGAAGTAGACGATGCCTGCTTTTCGTAGAACTGCTCTGCCTGGCTGAGCGTCGGCGCCTTCAGCTCCAGTTGCTCATAGCGTGTTTTTTGCGCCTCATCGACCAGAGGCTTGATGAGGGGAATGACTTTGGTGCGTTCAAGTTCTGCCATCTTAGTTCTCCGTTACGTCCCGGCCTTCCCAGCGAACATCAAACACTGCATCTTCGCTTTCCACTTCCTGAACGTTCACCGTCCATAGCGCGCGACCGATAATAGTCTTTCCGTTCGCCAGTTCGGCGATCACGTTGACGTTCGTCTGTTTGTTAAAACCCAATACGTTGGTACCGCCGCTGTCGCGAAGACGGGCAGAAATATACGGGGCAACCGGCTTTTCTTTGTAGCCATGCACACCGTCCATGCCTGTCAGCGTGGTACGGTTAACAGTGGAGGTCTGATACTTGAATGAGCCCTCCACCATAACTGTCACCCCGTTTACGGTGACATAAGCGGTACCTGCCAGGCGATTAGTGGTATCTCCAGCCATGTTTTATGCTCCTGTTGATTCAGCCTGCAGGCGGAACTGGTTAAGCAGCGCGAAGATGCGCAACTGGTTCATAAGCGTTCCCGGCCACAACACATCGACGCGGTTCGGGTTTGTTTTGTTCTGCTCCACGATAATGTTTCTGGCGAAGGCCTCAGCGTCCTGCGCGTAGCCGTTAAAGACCAGCGTCTGGTATTCCGCGATCTGATCGGCTCTGATGATGTTTGGCGTCACAATCGCCGCCCCCGGCGCAAAACGCGTGCCATCCGCGGCCAGCTTCATGCGACCAAATTTACTGGTCACTGCAGTGCGGAGATATCGTGTGACAAACATCAGGCTGAAGAGCGTTTCCACCTGCAGGTAACTGTCGTCTTCGTCGCCATAGCTGTTTTTCTGGTAGGTGGTAATCAGGTTTTCAATCATCACCGTACCGTCATCACCCACGGTGTAAGTGGAGATGCCGCTGTACAGCAGGTTATTGCGCTCTGTCAGTTCAAAGCGATCCGCCAGGTCCGGTGCCAGCACGCCATAAACAGGCAGACTTTGTAGCGGGCGTCCGGGGTCATTACGCAGGCTGGGTGCAGCGGCCCCTGTCAGTGCCGCCGCCCAGATATAACGCGGTGATGGTGAGCGGTACACGCCAAGCAGTGACTCATGCTGGTTATTACGGGTTTCCCCTTTGGTGCCAAGCTCGGCGTAAGTGCCGTTGGTAGTGGTGAATGCGTGGCCATAAAGCTGTTTATCCCATGCCCAGCGGCCGGTTGCATCGTTCAGAAATTCTCTGATGGCATCCAGTGATGCGGTGTCATAATAAGGGTTGATGACAAAATCAAAGGTCTTATCCTGCAGGTTGCCAAGGGCATCAACAAAATCCGGCGCGCCGGCGCCGCCGGTCATGCCCGTGATGGTGAGTGTCAGGCCCGCGGGCGTCACCTCACCACCCTGAACACCGAGATAATTCAGCCTGATATCAATACCATTGCCCAGCAACCCGGCATTTTTGGCCGTCAGTGTCACGGTATCCGTTGCATCGGCTTTTACAGCAGCTGTCACCGGCAGTTCCGTTTTGCGGGTAATCGCCGCGACCAGCGCAGTGGCAATCTGAGCCGGAGTGTCAGTCGCCAGTACGGTCAGTTGTACGCGAACGCCAGCAATATAAAGAGAGATAACGCCGGTTTCTGCCGCCTGTGTGGCAACCTTGATACTGCCAGTTGCCACTGCCATCGAATCCGCATCATCAGCCAGCGGAAGGATCCAGACCTCCGCAGCAGTATCGTTTTTTTGATACGCCGTCATCATGCCATGCAGCATTGATCCTTTTCCGGTGAGCTCACCCACCGCATTGGGAGAGGAGACTTTTACCGGGATTTTTTCCTGTGTAGAGCCTGATGCCAGCATCTGACCAATCAACAGCGTTCGTTGTGTAGCCGTCGCCGTGTTGGCCATGGAGTTATCAAACTCCACATAAAAAAGCGGCACACGTAAATTGCCGGGAACTCGCGAAAATGGAACGGTCATTTAATTACGCCCTCTTTTTTTACGGCGTTTTTAACGCCCTTTTCCGGTACCAGACTGACGTCGCCATCCTTCAGGCGGCGACGCCAGAACGTATTATCAGGTACCTCCGCGCCATCTTTAGGCAAAGGCTCCCCCCTGACAGGGCAGCGAACGCTGAGCCCGTCCTTCGGTTTTACAAACATGATTACTCCTGAAGGTCTATTTTTACGCCCGGCTGCGGCGTACCGTCCGGCATGTCGATGGTGATGTCGATCCCCGCCAGCGGCACCGTATCGACCGGATAAAAGTCTTCCGGTCCCTGATAGTGCTCAATATCAATTTCGATAAGCAGCTGGCCCATATGCGCTTCACCATCCGCATCAACATCAATCGTCGAGCGGACCTCCGCATATTTCTGGATGTTCCGGGTTAACTCGTAGCTGTTAATCACCGCCCTTTCTACCTGTTCCCGGAGCTCTTCCAGCGCAACCTCCGCGCGCATGGCGCCATCATCAGTGGTTTCACTGTCGTACTCCTGAACCCGGCCAGTAATGCGAACGGTGGTCAAAGAGGTAAAGGCCGGGACATTTCGCCCCTGCGCCTTTTTGTGATCAAATGGCGTCTGAACAAGCAACGCTGGGTACAGGTCCGGCGAAGTTGCCCAGTCACGCGGGGAATAAACACGATCGGCGGCAGCCGTTTTATCTTTCAGCGCGGCCACGACCATGTGTCGTATTGCGGAAGCATTCATCGGGTTTTCGCCACATTGAGAACAAGACGTGAGCCGCCATGGCTGTCCGGTTCGACGTTGGACACAACAAATAACTGATTGATGATCTGACCTCCGACCGTTTTGATAAACACACGGTCAGATACGGCAGGTTGCGGTTTACCCAACTGACGAAATTCAGCATCGCGCACCCCAAGCATTGGGCTGGAGGTGTTAATTTCTGAATCACCATCAAGATTTTCTGCAACCTGCGCATAGCCACGGTCAAAAATACCGTTAATCGTAAAAGGAGTACCGTTGCGGGGACGGTACTCATGCTCATCGCCAAACACGCCATGGAGCGGACTCAGAAGATGTAAATCCCAGTCCACGCCCATATGCTCACTCCGTTGTTATTTTCACACCACGCGCAGCAGATAACGCGCGCTGTCGCAGAGCATGGACATCGGCAATTACACCTGCGGCCAGCAGACGCTCGGCATCCTTACCGGAGACCGGAATAAGGGAGTTTTCCCGGTAAACCTCACCGTCATGGCGAATGCAGTTCCCTTTCAGGACCACAAACTCAGGTTCCGCTACTTCCTGAAAATCTTCTTCATCGTCATCCTGATCATCAGATGAATCGCCGTCTTTTTCGTCATACTGATGCGTCATCTGAACGCTGCCGCCGGCATTCAGGTCGTCGATATTCAGGGCGTCTTCGGTGGCGCCTTCCGCATTCAGATCATCGACCTGCTCGGTTTTAGAGATTTTTGCCATATCAGACCACCGTCGCGCAGAGGGATGCGTTTACCCGGCTCGGAATAACCAGCGGGGAGGATTGCATCAGGATAAGACGCTGGGCCGGATCTTCTTTCACCCAGGATTTTGGCGCATAGGCCAGGGGACCGTAGTTAAATGCCGGGTCCAGGATAACGCCAAAAGCGCGGGTCCCCATCAGATCAGCGCCAGACATAATAACGGCGCCGTCGGGGATCATCGGCTTCTCGACATTATCAAGTGGGTCAATAAACCAGTCGTTATATAACCAGAGGTCAAAGTTACCCCAGCGACCTTTATAAATAGCGCCCTTCATCGCCTGTGGACCAGCATTAATCTGGTTACCAAACGGGCTCAGCGCCGGGAACGTGATGGCGTTATCTTTGATGGTGGTGTCCAGTCGGAAAGCACGCCATGACTTGCTTGTGAACACCAGATCTGTCGCGACGGAACCGGATTCTTTCAGGAAAAGCGTCTGCCAGATTTCAATATCATCAGAGGGCTGGGTATTAGTGGCACCAGCGGCAACCGTCAACGGCCACTTATCTGAACCACTCAGAGTGATAGTCAAATCCGGAGAGCGCCCAAAATCCACCACTTTGGTTTCATAGCCTTCCCCGGAAACCGTGACGGTACCGGACACCAGCGCGCTGGCCGCCATCCATTCAAGACGACGGTTGATCATGTCAATCTGATCAGTCATCTCAAACTGCAGGTTCAACATTTCGCGTTCTGCGGCGGTATATTCACCGCCAATACGCTCACCAATCTGGCGGCGGATAGGTTTACGCAGGTCCGGCGCCCGCTTGTCTTTGATGTACGCCGGTTTGAACGTATTGGTCTGGTATTTACGGGACTCGACCAGCTTACCTTCCACCAGCGGGGAGACGAATGGCGCCATACGACGCAGGCCGACATCCACGTCAATCGCTACTTCTTCGGTCTCATAAGTCACGACGTTCGGGAAGAAGCGATCAAGCAGCCAGTTCTGACTGGTTTTCAGGTTAGGAACGACCTGCACCAGCACACTGGTATCATAAATATTTTCCATATTCAGTCTCTTGATAATGCCAGCTAGACGCTGGCATAAATTTTAAATAGGTCAGCGCCTGCCCGTTAAAGCATTCGCCAGGAGAAATGAGGGATAAATCAGGAGGTGGTTAAAGGTGCCTGGGCGCTGTCTTTCAGGAAAATGGCCAGCGGGCGTAGTGCTGTTTTCAGTTCCGGCGCAGTCCAGGAATCGTCAAAAATAATATGATTCTGGTTGAACTCGCCCATCAGGTACAGGCCGCCGGACTGATCGCCATGGGTGGAAGCGTCAACATCATCAACCAGAATGGCCGCTGGCGTCTCGCTACCATCCGTTGCGGTTTTCACACTGGCTGTATATTTGCCCTGGCGGTGATCATGCCAAGCACAGTGCCACGCTTATACACACCGCCGGTGATCGTGCCGGTGTCAGTGACCAGTTGCAGTGTACCGGCAATTAACTGATCCGGCACAAACACTGAACTCTTCATGCCAGGTGCAAAGGCATTCTGACCAAATTGATCCATTATTTCTCTCCTTTAATGGAGTTGTAGAGGCCGGTCATCTGGTTTACCAGTGCCGATTTACCGTTCTCTTTCTTGCCGCCATCCGGATTCAGACGGACATCATGGCTTTCCTGCATGCGCTGATCGAGAGAGCGCCCGCGCGTTGCCTTTGGTTGCAAGGCTGGCGCCGTGGATGCCAGAACATCGATAGCGGCGGCAGAGCTCATCCCGGTATTGAATGCGAGTGAAGCGGCCAGTGACGGATTCGCCGCAGCGTGCTTACTGCCGAAGATACGGGCGCAACGTTTACGCTCGGCGGCGCGGGCATTTTTCACCGCTTTGCTTTCTTTGCGGTCATCGTCGCCGTCATCTTCGGAATCTTCATCGTCTTCCGCCGCATCCGGGTCGTCACCGTCATCTTCAGCGTCATCATCACGCTCGTCGTCTTCCGCGTCATCTTCGCGTTCATCGTCCTCGGCATCATCTTCGCGCTCATCCTCTTCCGCGCGACGGCCTTTCGCTTTTTTGGCCTTTTTGTCTTCTTCCTCTTCGGAAGCAGCCGCGCCACGGCCAATAAGATGAGCAAAACTAAATGTCTTTTTCTTCGCCATTTCAGGCTCCTGTTTTTTCAAGTAAGTTTCTGAACGCAGCATCAGGAGGACACACCTCATCAGCCAGTCCAAGTTCCACACCATCAGCAGCCATAAAACAGGCAGCCTGAGTACTTTTGATAACCTTTGCGCTAATCCCCCGATTTCTGGCGACGGTATTCACAAACAATTCGCCCATGGTGTTAATGTCCTGCTGAATAGCCTCCAGCGCTTCATCTGACAGCTCTCTCAGCGGTGACCCCTCAGCCTTACGGGAACCGTAGGTGATGATGGTGACTTTGAGTCCGTCATCTTTAATCCGCTGGGTCCAGTCAAGGTGCATAGTAATCACGCCAACTGAGCCCACACCACCGGTTCGGGGAACAGAAATCCGGTCCGCCGCACTGGCAATCGCATAGGCGGCGGAATAGGCGCTTTCCGTCAGGATGGCATGGATGGGCTTTTTCCCGCGGGCGCCATAAATGACATCGACCAGATCGAAACATCCGGCAACCTCGCCGCCTGGCGAATCAATATCCAGGCAGATCCCCGTAATATCGGGGTCTTCCATCGCGGTCAGGAAGGCCTGACGAATGCCGTCATAGCCTGTCATACCACTGTATGGGCGCAGGCTACCCAGCTTCTGCACCAGGGTCCCACATATCGGGATGACAGCGACGCCCAGCACATTGTCATAACCCGGGTCGCTACGGGATTCCCGCCCCCGGTTATCGTCGTATCCATACCAGTCATCATCCATGGCAAGAGAGGATTCGATTTTACTGATACCAAACCGGTCCATAACGGATGCCATGATGACTTCAGCTTTGCTCGGGTGTAGCGCCAGCGGTGTATTAAAAAGGCGCTGGGCCAGATGAGGTAGATTCACTTTTCCTCCGGATCGGTAATTGTCTGGCTGGCGAACTGATCCGCCTGCGCCCAGCTCGGTAATGGAAGTCCGCGCTTCAGGCAGGACTCAATTTCCCGCTGGCGTTGATCAAGTATCTCTTCCCAGTCCTCACCCACGTTTTCACCCACTTCAATTTCGAGAGTGGAAAGGCCCGCATCGAGGCCGAGGATGGCGCCTTTTTTCTCTGCCACCGGATCAACCCATCCTCGTCCCGGACCCATCCAGCGCGCACGGGAATACGCCGCCCGGGCATCAACAAAATCAGGGGCATCATTAGGAAGAGGTAAATCCTCGTTATCGTGAACTTCTTCAACGAAGGCGGTCAGAATGGGTTGTGCAAATCCAGTAGCAAAATCATCGCGCCTGCGAGTGAGTGTTTTCCATGCCTCCAGCAAGGAAGATCGCGCAGAGCTGTAATTCACATCAGACCAGTCCTGAGTAACCTGCTGTGGAGATAACCCGGTACCGGATGAAAAATTACGCAGCACTGCGGATTCAAATACTTCAAAGTTGCTGTACGGCCGGGCCGCATTGACCGTATTGATTTTTTCACCGGGGTACATAATTGGCATACGTGCGCCGTTCTGCAGCGTTAACCGACGGTCTTTGTGGAACTCGATACGTCCGTCCTGATATGCACCAAGACTGGTATCATCGAAATTCTCTCCCAGTGCCGCCTGGACCATTTCAGGGTCATAAGGCGATTCGATGTAGGCCGCAAAAATAGCGTTCAGGATCGCGGCTTCCAGCTCACTCTCGTCATATTTCACCAACATTTTCAGGCGCTGGATGACAGGGGTGAGAATTCCGTTACCCCGGTGCTGTGCACCACGTTCATGATCAAAGTCGTGAACGACATGCGGGCGCCCCCATGCGGTTTCGCGTGGGATTCGTCGCCATGTCATTGTTTTGACGCCACTCCACCAGTCACCGATATGGGCTTCCCTGAAGTGGTAAGCGACGGGAGCTCCATCAGCATCTATTTCAACTCCACCGCGGATATTCGGCATATCAAAATTCTGCTGTGGGTTGCTGAGTCTGTCAGGATCCACAATCTGTACTGTCGTAGCATAACGCCCTTTTCCACGCCCCAACCGATCAAGTCGATACTCCAGAACGGAAACAGCATCACCATCAATCAGCTTGTGTCTGAAACCCAGACGTAGCATTTGCGGCACCGTCAATTTCCGCTCAACATCGCAGTATCTGCCCGGATCATACGCCCATGTGCGCCAGTGTGAGGCAAGCGCTTTACCATACTCTTCCGCCCAAACCGCGTCGAAGCTCTTATTGCCCGTCATCATCCGCAAAACCCGGTAGTCTGGCTTCATTATGGGCCTGAAGTTCGCTCCAACTGCATTATCCAGCAAACGTGTAACTGCGCCGTTCGCCCACCCATCATTTCGTACCAAATCGCGAGCACGGGAAACGATACGGTCACGGTAGATATTGATTTCATTATCCGGTGACCATAACGCGGGCTGCCAGTTTGCCAGTTGATCACTGAAGGAGTCCGCGGCGTCATATGGCACCCGGCTACCACCTGTCAACATTCTGGGTTTAGATGACTGATAGGGTTTTCCATCAGGGCCAAGGATTTGCACTTTATTCATCAGAATCTGAACCTCACTGGCTTCCGTGGCCGGGCGACAATTCCCAGTTGCGCCTGAAGCAACTGAATCAGCGCCAGCAGGTCGGCGAGAGAGCTTTGCTGATAGGAGACAGAACGAGTCCCATCACCCTGCGTATAGGAGAATGAGACGCCACGACTGCCGGTAGTCAGATCGATATATGCCTGCTGAGCTTTCTGCAGAGCGTCTCTTAGTTGCTCATCAGTCATCCCACCAGCAAGTAAGCTCGTGTTTCGGTTAAACATGGTTTTCCTTATTGCGGCAGAAGTTTCGAAATTTTCTTACGCTTAACGGGAGCGCTGATTTCCTCCACGATGGCGCCCGGTAACTCGTAATTGATTTTTTCTTCTGGCTCGGCTGGCGCTGGCAGGAACTTATCGGGATCGGCCTGAAGGTTAGCGGCCCGAACATTGAGTTTTAACCCCATATGTTTCAGCCCGCACAGCGCGGCATAGCTGTATACGAGACAGTCGAGCGCTTCGTTCGCCCGGCCGGGAATGGGCTCCCAGACACTGAACCGCTGACCGGCCACCACTTTGTAAACCAGTCGCTCAGCCAGTAGCTGGTTGAAATATCCGAGGTCACGATCATCAGGGAAGTGCATATAGCCCGCACCTGCAGCACCTAAACCCGGCGGCTCAAGATGCAGACGACCACGGACAACATCTTTTGCAGAGTTCACGCCAAGAATAATTGGTCTGAAGCTGGCTTTACTTTTCGACGTCGGTCGCTTGGTTGGCCAGACGGGGTTACGTTTACCGCCCTGCGCAGACTCCCCCTTGATAGCCCAGATGCGTCGCCCAAGGCGCTCTTTACAGAACTCATAAACCTTTTGCGTGTGGTGACCACCGGAATCCATACATGCAGCCAGAATATTCAGCCCTCGCCCGTCACCGCGTCGCCATATCTGTTTCAAATACGCATCAAGGCGCTTCCACGGTTCCTCTGTTTCCAGGTCGCCATAAATGACGTCATGCGCAACTGACCACGACTCCTCGTCCCGTCCCCAGCCAGTGATCGTGATTTCGAATCGGTCATCCTGGGTATCAACTCCCGCAGTTAACAATGCCACGCCATCAGGAACGACGGCCGGGAAGACTTCACGGCGCGCCAGCAGGACATCCACCGGTAGTTGTTTCCCGTGGTTAGGTCGGTGCGGCAATCCCATCTGGGTGTTCCACCAGGCCTGTTCCTTATCCGGATCCCCTTTCGCATCGAGGTATTTCTTTGCAATGTCCGACGGCTTATCTTTCTGCCATGGACTAAACAGCTTTGACGCCTGGTACCCGGCGTGGTGATTATCCAGCGCCTCGGCCCCACAGTCCGGGCAAATCGCCCGGTATACAGCATGCCGTTCCGACTCCGACCAGCGCCAGACAGTATCAACACTCCCCTCATCGCCTTCATGCCATTTCTGGTCGTATTCCATTAATGGAGAATGGCGGGAACCACAGCATTCAAATGGTTTGGTCTGGTGCCAGCGGATTGTCTGTAACGCCCGCAGGCGCTCACCTTCCGACCAGCCAGCACCGCAACATTCACAATGGATCATGGCCGCTTTGGTCAGGTGCTTATCGCCTTCTTTCGGCCATTGAACATGTTTGAAGAAATCAAGGAACTGTCGATGCCCGCAGTGGGGGCAAACTACAGAGGCCCGCCGCTGATCAGAATCTTCGTAACTGTCAGCAATCCGGCTTTCATCTTCGACTGTCGGCGAGCAAGCCCGCACAGACAGCCAGTTAAGGCCAAATGTGGCGGTTCGCTCTTCCGCCAGAGCAATGGGATCGCCCTCGCGGGTAATCGGGTATTTATCCACCTCATCTGCCAGCAGAACACGGATCGGACGGCGCGCAAGGTTATCTGGACTACCGGCGCCGGCCAACGCCAGAAATCCGCCCGTGAAGGCTTTATACAGAATGGTTTCTTTCGAACTCTTCTGCTTTGAGTCACCTATGATGTTACGCAGGACAGGAGTTACGCGAACCAACGGGCTGATTCGCTCTTTGGAAAACTGCTCGGCGGCTTCTTCCTTCGGCTGCAGGAGCAAAATCGGGCATGGATCGAGGTGCGCGAAATAACCAAACAGGTTTTCCAGTAGCGCGGTTTTCATTAACTGGGTACAGCACATCACGGTGATAATGTGAACGCCCGATTCCGTCGCGGCCAGCATAGGGCCGCGGGCAATTTCAACCGTTGATGTTTCCCAGTTCCCGGAGGTACTGCCAGCTTCTTTCGCCAGCTTCCGGTAGTCATCGGCCCATTGAGGGACGCTGATACGTGGTGGTGGTGTCCATCCCTTACGGACACTCAGTTGAAGGCGTTCAATCTTCTGCTGGGTTAAATTCTGGTTCTCCGAGGACTGAGATATGTTTGTGGACATGTTCAATCAGCACCTCTGTCATCCTGTCCGCCGGCACGCCCAGATCAGCAGCCATTAATGGTGCCACTCTTGACGGCCAGTTAAGCCAGGCGTCACGCTGTTGGCGAAAGGCGTTGAAAAGAACCTCCTCGGCGGCAGCCATCTCAATGAGTTGGCCATCTTTTTGCTGAAACTCTAATTTTGTCAGTAACGCCAGGTAGTTTTCCTTTACCCGGCGCGCTTCATCCAGCGATAACTCAGCGCCGTTTTCAAGGAGGAAATCCCGCGCAAGCCCCTCCAGTGACGAGTCACTTTCTTCCGGCGGCTCCCGCGCAGGCAACAGCCGGTCAGCTTTCTTTTTTTCTGGCGCAGACGTTTTCTGTTTATCGGGTCGGTTAACGCTTTTCCTGTACTTTTCGAGTTGTGCATTTGAAGCGGCAACATCGATATCATCGCCGGACATGATCAGCCATCCCCGGCTTTTCCACATCGTAACGGTCTTGCGGCTAACGCCATGTAACCGTGCGAAATCTGACTGGTTCATTGTTACCTCACCTGCAGTCTGATCTGTTACCTGACACTGTTACCCAACCAGAAGAGGTAACATCGAGGGTAACAACCAGCTGAGAGGAATATTTTTGCAATCAAGAACAAAGCTCAAAACGTAACAAAACGTAACTGTTACTTGTTACCTAAATTTGAAAATTTGTAGCTAGGAAAACACTGCGGCGCGCAATGCCCGTGCTTTACAAAAGTCTCAGGAAGGACCCAAACCCTATGGGGTGGGTATTAGCGTCATTTTGCCGTTCGAATAGCTTCTTCTATCGCCCTGCTCAGCGCGCCGGGCATCAAGCCGGCTGCCATTGACCGTGAGCGGTTCATGTAGTCAAGCGTAGGCGTAACAGGTAGAGCATCACCAAACCTCACCAGCAGCTTAGGAGCGCGCTGTTTCCGCTTTGGTCGGCGCGTACCATTCGCTGAGCGCCGGGCTCGTTTCTTTTTCGCCTTCTTCGGTTTACGCCGTTGCCAGACAGCATCAACACCGTTGACCTCACCAACAAACACATTCGGCTTCGCTTTCAACTGCGACAGCTTGTTGCGCGGCATGTTGCCGTATTTGTTCAGTTTGATGTTCTTTGGATTGAGCAGAGCCTGGCTGTTCAGCTTATGTTCACCGCCGAATTCAAAGGGTTCGAGATATTCAGCGGCGACATCACGCACAAAGACTTTTGCGCGGAGGTTGTTCTTTCTGGCACCAGCAGAGCCCACTGAGTTGACGGTGAACGGCGTCGGCGATTCCAGTTTTCGTCCCAGCGCCACTTTTTGCGCTGCGGCGATATCCCTTACTACCGATGTCATGGCTTGCGCCGTGGCGAAAGGGATTTGCTTCTGCAGCTGCTTTAGCTGCCGGGATAAATCCTTAAGCGTTGACATGGTTTCCTCCAACATTATCGAGCCACCTCTGGAAGTGGCTCTGTAATGCCTTACTTCATGAAATTATTTCATCCGGCTTTACGCAGAAAACCTTTCACTTTATGTGCATTATGAAAATGCCAATTGCGGCTTATCTCTGGGAAACTGAAATGATCCAT
>OKVN01000231.1_pt1 | contig 26961 bp, 19 predicted proteins | sample 1606961 | NCBI WGS metagenome assembly OKVN01 (sample SAMN03281020, study PRJEB24777) | human gut metagenome | isolation source: fecal sample PR170 from 1 month old male Malay infant, vaginal delivered... | place: Singapore | collected 2005-12-29 | reverse complement strand
TCCTTGAACACCGTCATGCAGACTCACTAGGCTAGAAACATGACGCAAGAGCTCGTTTCATTGACTATCATCATGGCGGTGGCGGCCGTCAGCCCGATTGTGGCGCAGCTGATTCCAGGAAGGTTCATTCCACAAACTGTGCTGCTGCTCGTCACCGGAGCCGCACTCGGTCCGTACGGACTGGGCGTAATCGAGGTGAACGACGCCGTGAAACTCTTGAGCGAGCTCGGCATGGCGTTCCTATTCCTGCTCGCCGGCTATGAAATCGACCCGAAACGACTCGCCGGACATCAAGGCAAAGTCGGCCTTGTCACATGGATCATCACCTTGGGGCTCGCCGGACTCGTCGTGACCCTGCTTCCATTCTTCGCAAAGCAAGGCATCAACGGCATCGCCACGGTAATAGCACTTACCACCACCGCTCTCGGCACACTCATGCCGATTCTCAAGGAACGCAACCTCGAAGGCACCCCCATCGGCGACGCCATCATCTCGTACGGAACGTGGGGCGAACTCGGCCCAATCCTTGCCATGGCCATCCTGCTATCCACCCGAACCGGCTGGCAGACCATGCTCGTGCTCGGCGCGTTCCTTACCATCTGTCTACTGTGCGCAATGCTACCCACGAAAGCACTGAAAACCGGCCATCGCCTGTACCGTTTCCTTACGGAAAACGCGAACACGTCATCGCAAACGCTCATGCGACTGACCACATTCCTGCTCATCTTCCTTGTCACCATTTCTGCACTGTTCGAACTTGACGCGGTGCTCGGCGCGTTCGCCGCAGGCTTCATCCTGCGTTACATCATCCCCGACGGCAGCAAGTCGCTGGAAATGAAACTGGAAGGCGTCGGCTACGGATTCCTTATTCCTGTGTTTTTCGTGGTGTCAGGAGCCGCGATCAACGTGCGCGCCGTGGCAGGCCGACCCGCGCTGCTCGTCGCGTTCATCGTAATGCTCATGCTGATTCGCGCGGTGCCCGTATATGTTGCGCTATCGCTCGACAAACGCGAGAATCCGCTGTCATCGCATCATCGCGTCACCGTAGCGCTGTATTGCACGACCGCGCTGCCGATCATCGTCGCCGTCACGTCACTGGCGGTGAAGGTCGGCACCATGCAAGGCGACACCGCGTCAACACTGGTCGCAGCCGGCGCGATTACGGTGTTCCTAATGCCGCTGCTTGGCTCGATCACATATCAGGTGGCCGACGTACATCCGGTCACCGCGGTTCGGGAGATTGCACACACACCATCCGATTGGCGGACGATCGTGCACGAACATGCGCAGGTGCGTGCGCTGCTGCACCATCAGGACCGGCTCAAGCGTATGGCGGAAACATTGGACGCACTGGAGAAGATGGGAACGATGGGACATGGCGATGCGGCACATAGCAATGCCGGACATGGCGATGAATATCGAGCCGAACTTGTGAAACGTGCGCGCCGCGAAATCGACCGGCAGTTGAAGGAACTCGGCCTGGACCCGCAGCTCACCACGCAACTGCCACACAACTACCGTTATCCGAAGAACTGAAACGCGAATCCGAGCCTTTCCGGCACTCTAAGTGTCCGATTCTGGAGAAACGGACAACCACAGGGCACTTTCGCTGCATTACTTGTCCGATTCTGGAGAAACGGACAACCGTAACGCACTTTTACCCGTCTAGTTGTCCGATTCTGGAGAATCGGACATTCAGACATGCGCCTATTCGACGGATTTGAGCGAACTAATCGGGTCGATACGATCCAACACCGGATTCACGAACAACTGCACGAGCAGCGCGAAAGCCATGGTCGCGCCGGCCGCAATCACATAACTCAACGGCGTGCATTCCACTTCGAAATACAGTGCGGGCATATTCAACGCAGCCGTCAGCAATCCGCCGACGAAACGGCCGAGAGGCAAGCCCAGCACCACGCCCATCATGGTGAGCACCATCATTTCGCGATTTACGTAATGATGCACTTCCTTGTCGAAGAATCCGAGCACCTTGAGCGTGGCCATCTCGCGTTCACGTTCTGATACGTTGGTGTTGGCGAGCGTGAACAACACCACGAGCGCGAGCCCGCCCGCGAGCGCCACGATCAGCGCGACCACCGCACCCATCAGATCGAATTTGAAGCTTTCCGCCATGTGCGCGCAGCTCACGGCTTTCATGACCGCATCGTCGTCTTCCAGCTTTTCCGCATAGGCGGCCTGGGATTCGCCTGAACCTTTGAGCTTCGCATACATGGCGTTCCACACCCATTGTTGGCCGTTTGACGATGCGCCATTCGAGGTACCGGATTCGCCGTTTTGATTGTCCGATTCTCCAGAATCGGACGCGGAAGATGCGGAAGACGTGCCGGATGCAGCAGTATCGAACAGCTGGCGATAATAGGTTTCGCTCACATACACGTCCGATCCGATCACACTGCGGATCACCGCGCTGACATGCGCTTCGGCCTGCATATCGTCACCGTTGGTCAGCGTTACCATACCGCCCGCTTTGACGCCCATCGCGCTTGCCGCGGACTGCGATACGATCACGCCGTCATCGCCCAGACTTACCGTATCGGCCGCACCATCCACCCAACTGGAGCGCACCGGCTGCAACGTGACCATCTTGCCGAACTCGCTGCGTTCACTGTCGGGCACGGCAACCAGCTGAATGCTTTCGCTCCCCGAATCGCCGGTCAAATCACCCGATTCAACGCGCACGTCCATGCTCGACGTGACGCGACCATCCGAAGCAACTTTTTGCCGCATCGCATCAGCATCGTCATCATTCGCGACCACCATCAAATCGTACTGATACACGTCCTGATACTGTTTCGCGCCCAATGCGGCAACGGTGTCGTTGATCGCAAGTCCGCACACAATCAGCGCGGTGCAGCCGGCCACGCCGCCGACCGTCATGATCAGACGCGATTTGAAACGGAAAATGTTGCGCGCCGTGACTTTGCCGAGGAAGCTCATGCGATTCCACAACGGCTTGATACGCTCCAGTAGAATGCGCGATCCTGCACGCGGCGCTTTCGGACGCATGAGACTGGCCGGCTTCTGTCGCATTTCCTGCGCGCACGCATACACGGTTGCGGCAAGCACGCCGACCACGAACAGCGCGACTCCGGCCGTTCCGTACAGCCAGTCGTATGCCAAGCGTACGTCCGGCATCACATACAAGCCTCGCAATACGACGAGCAGGAACGCCGGAATGCCAAGGAAGCCTGCGATCAGGCCGAGTCCACCGCCGATCAGGCAGGCAAACAGCGCGAACAACAGGTATCGTGAGGCGACCGCAAGACGCCCGTAGCCGAGCCCTGTGTATGTGCCGATCAGCCCGCGATCCTCTTCGACCATGCGCGCCATGGCGGTCAGACTCATCATCACCGCCACGAGCAAGAACACGATCGGGAATGCGTTGCCCAGCGATTGGATGGATTCCAGATCAGATTTCAGCGAGCTGAATCCGCCGATTTGCGACCGGTCCTGCACATACCAACGCACTTGCGGAATGCTGTCTTCCAGCTCGTTTTGCTTGGATTGCAGTGTCCGTTCGGTGTCTTTTTTCTGCTGGTCCAATTTCGATTGCGCCTGGTCGAGTTGCGCTTTGGCTTCCGCTAATTGCGGGCTTGCGGCAATTACCGTTTCACGTAGTGTTTCACGGGTTGTTTCGTCGAGGGATCCTGCAGCCGCGCCCGCCTGCATATTGACGATTTGGTCGATTTGCTGATTGAGCTGGCTGCGATTGCTGTCGATCTGCTGTTGCGCTGCGGCGAACTGTTTGTCGGTTTGCGCTTTCGCCTCGTCGATTTGTTTGGTTCCAGCGTCGAGTAGTTCCTGATGACGCGCTTTCTGGCGATTGGTTCGCACCGTGCCGTCGATGCGGTCAGCTACTTCGCTGACGGTGTCGTCGTACACGTCACTGAACGAGTCCTTGTCGGCGGCGCCTTTCACGAGAATGGTGACGGCCGTGTACATGCTGCCGGTCACACCGTCGGACGGCGCAAAGAACGTGTAGTCGCTGGTGGCGGAGGAACGGAATGCGTTCGTACCCGAATAGCCGTCTGGATTGGTGAGATCCTGCGGGTCAAGCACCACGCCCACAATAGTCAGTTCGGTGGGGAAGCTCGGTGCCTGATTGTCCGATTCACCAGAATCGGTCACCCGTGCGGCACTTTTGCCATCCTGCGTGTTCGATTCTGCAGAATCGGTCACAGAAGAAGACGCCGAATCCTGCGGTGTCACCGTAATATGGTCGCCCTTTTTATATCCGGAATCCTTGATGAATTTGCGCGTCACCGCGATCTCACCGGACTTTTCAGGCATACGGCCACTTTGCAAATACGGCTGGTCAATGCCGTTCGTGCCGATCTCCTGCATGGTCACGGTTTTTTTGCCGTTCAGATCGACGGTCACGGTTTGCGAACGTTCGCCCTGCACTTTCGCAACACCGGAAATCTTACGGAGCGCGGCAATATCGTCATCGGTCAATCCGGCCGTCGACAACACCTGAATGTCGTGCAATCCTTGGGTGTCGAAAAAACGATCCGTCGCAAGAAAAGCGTCTCGGCAACCCGCGTAAATGCCCGTAAGCACGGCGACGCCCAGCAACGAGATCAGTGCGATGGAGATGAATCGCTTCCACGCATGCAACCACATACGCACCATGTCTTTGATGAATGCCATGACGACCTCCAGCCCGTAGCGCTCAAGCAGCACCAACCATTGCTCCCAAAACCTTCATTTTATTGAACTATCGAACTATTGAACACTATGAAACCGAATCCACGCGCTACAGCTACAATCGGGGAAGACGCGCCATACCAAAAACCATAGGCGCGTCACCTACCACTACTGCCGAACGCAACATCGCCAAGATCGCCAAACTTTTGCCGAATTTGCCGAATATTGCCGAGGCACCCAAGAAGAGGAAGCATTCATGAGCGACGCAACCGTTGCGAAGAAACCGCGCGAAACCGACGATGTGCCGGTTCCGCCGACGCTGCGCAAGTCTTTGAAGAATCGTCATATTCAATTGATCGCATTGGGCGGCGCGATCGGCACCGGCCTGTTCTATGGTTCCAGCGAGTCGATTCAGCTGGCGGGCCCGGCCATTCTGCTCGCCTATCTGATCGGCGGTCTGGCGATTTTCCTGATCGTGCGCGCCCTGTCCGAAATGGCGGTCGAGGATCCGAAGGCGGGCGCGTTCAGCTATTACGCCACGCAGTACTGGTCGAAGCGAGCCGGCTTTATTTCCGGCTGGAATTACTGGTTCAACTACGTGCTCGTGGCCATGGTGGAGTTGGCCGTGGTTGGCTCGTTCGTGAATTACTGGTTCCCGAACATTCCGAAGTGGGTGTCGGCGGCGGTGTTCCTGGTGGCCATCGCGGCGCTGAATCTTATGGGCGTGAACAAGTTCGGCGAATTTGAATTCTGGTTCGCCATCATCAAGATCGTGGCCGTGCTTGCCATGATTTTCGGCGGTTTGTATGTGATCATCGCGAATGTGCCGACCGCTTCGGGCATTCGCGCGTCGTTCGCCAACTGGTTTACCGTTGACGGCGGATTCCTGCCGCATGGCCTGATGTCTCGCAATGCGGACGGCACGTGGACCGGCCTGCTGATGGCGCTGGTCGTGGTGATGTTCAGCTTCGGCGGCACCGAGCTCATCGGCATCACCGCGGGCGAAACCGAAAATCCGCGCACCACCATCCCGAAGGCCACGAACGGCATTATCTGGCGTATTCTCGTGTTCTACATCTGCGCGCTCGGCGTGATCATGGCCGTGGTCCCGTGGAGTACGATCGACGGCAATTCTAGCCCGTTCGTGCAGATTTTCGACTCGGTGGGCGTGCACGCGGCCGCCGGCATTCTGAATTTCGTGTGTCTGACCGCGGTGATGAGCGTGTACAACTCCGGCCTGTACGCGAACTCGCGCATGCTGTATTCGTTGGCGAAGCAGGGCAATGCGCCCGCGTATCTGGGCCGTCTGAACAAGCGCGGCGTTCCGGTCGGGGGTGTGATCACGTCGGCCATCATTATTGCGATCGCCGTGGTCGTGGTGTTCGTGTGGCCTGATTTCGCATTCAATTATTTGATGTCGATCGCCACGATCGCCGCTGCGATCAATTGGATCATGATCATGATTACGGAAATTAAGTTCCGTCGCGTTGTCGCCGCCGGCGACGGTCCGAATGATTTGAAGGGATTGAAGGGCCAGGAAGCACTTGACAAGCTCGCTTTCAAGCTGCCGTTCGCCAAGGTGACGCCGTATGTGGTGATCGCGTTCATGCTGCTGGTCGTGGTGCTGATGTGCTTCTCCGCAAGCTATCGCATCGCCGTGGTCGCCGGCGTGATTTGGCTGGTCGTGCTGTTCGCCGCCTATCAGATCACACAGAAACGCGCCTGAAGTCGTAAGGCAACAATGCGCCCGTGTCTCAAGCGAGGGGCACGGGCGCTTTTTGATTTCAGATTACGATTTCAGATTTCAGTTTTTGATTTCCAATCCGCGATTCCCGGGCTGTTCTGGGGACTCGCGCCGTTCGACCTGTGGTACCTGTCGAAGCAGTCCGGCAACACCGTCGCAATCCTGTATGGCGTAACCCTTGCGGCGATCGCCGCGATCGGCTCGCTGCTCGCTTTCATCCTGCCCTTGTCGGGGCGCAGCAAATGCGCAATCGCAATTTTTAATTCATCATCGCATTAACTCATCATCGCATCTTATTCCGCTGCCGGAGCGGAACCGGTCGAAGCGCGGGCACGCAATTCGTACGGCCCTTCCATCAGATGCCCCACACGCTCGCCGCCGATCAGCTTGAGCAGCAATCCGGCGGCCTGCCTACCGGTATCGACCACGTCACGGCCCATGGCGGTCAGGTTCGGATACGCCGCGGTGCACATGAGGGAATCATCCCACGACATGATAGAGATTTCCTCCGGTACTTTGATGCCTTGCGAAGCTGCCACGCCAAGGCCAGCCAACGCCATCACATCATTGTCGTAGATGATCGCCGTCGGATGCTCAGAGAACGCCAGCAGGCGCTTCGTGGCCTCGCGACCGGTTTCCGGCGTGTAGTCGGTGTGCAGGCAACGATAACGCATGCCCAGCTCGGAAGCGACGTCCGCAAAGGCGGAATCGCGAATATACGAGTGCGCAAGCGATTCGGGACCGCCGACGCGGGCGATCTGACGATGTCCGAGATCATACAGGTATCGCACCGCTCGGCGCACGGCATCGGCGTCGGCGCTTGACAGACTCGGCAGATTGCCGACCACGGAGGCATCGGCAATGGCAAGCACCGGCATCTCCTCATGCTCCTCAAGCAAGGCAACGCAAGGGTCTCCAAGCTCGACATTGACGAGCAGCATGGCGTCGACGTTGCCAGTAGCAATCCAATCATCGATGATCGAAAGCTTCGCGTCCTCACCCACGGCCATGCGTACCAGCAGAGAATAATCGTATTTTTCCAGCTCGGCGCCAAGACCGGAAATAAGTTCCATCATGTAGGATTCGACGGAAAGCAGCTTCGGGTCGTAACCCAACACTAGACCCACGCGCTGCGTCTTCGCCTTGGCCAGCGCCTGTGCCGCGCCATTCGGCTTCCATCCCAGTTCGTGTGCGACCTTCAACACTTTGTCTCGAGTCACATCGGAAACACCAGACTTGCCGTTGAGCGCATACGAAACGGCGCTACTAGAGACTCCCGAAGCCTTGGCAACGTCAAAAATCGTCACCTTGCTTTTTTGAATAGGCATGTCCGTGTCCTTCTTCTTAACTTAAATCGCAACTTAAACGGTTCATCTACATCGTACAGTAAAAGCGCCGACCAACCTCTTGAAAAGTCAGCGTTCACAACACTTTCGTTTCTTAAGGTTGGCGGCGCTTCAACTTATGTTTTTACTCAACCGAACACGTCAACTGAAATTTCAGTAGTCCTCTATCCACTCTTCTACCGCTTCAGTAAACGGCGTACTCGCGGAAGCTCACCATTCGCGCTTCGGATCGTTGGCGGAACGCGGCACGTTGGCGGCTGCGAACGCACCCGGAGCGGCAAGCGCTGCGGCATCGGCAGTGGCGATATGCAGCACGACGCTTTCGCCCGGAAGCAGCGAGACCATGCCCTCGGCCACCGAAGCCTTCGCGTCGACCTTATCTGCCATGCAGAACAGGTCGCGCACGTAGCTCTTGGCTGTGACGGTAAGTTCCACGCCATCTTCCACGGCAACGGCCGCGGCACTGAGGGCGAGTTTCACGTAAAACATTTCTTGTATTCACGCAATGGTTGCGGCACGGATGGCCATCCGCGCGTTCCGGAAGACGAACAGATGGCCGCCGAACTGACCGCATACCTGGAATCATTCGGCCCGGACCTCTGGCAATAGCCTATGCGCTCGCAGTGCAGCGCATTTTATTTGATTCGTTTCTGCGATTTTGGTGGCATAAATCGCAGAAACGTTGATTTTCCAACGATTTTTTATTTGACTGGTATTTGATTCGTATTTGACTGACGTGCGATCAGCAGGACTTCAATCGCAATATAAAGCGTGCGATTGCAGCACACTATAAGCACAGCAATCGCACGCTATTCATCGTCAACTATCGACAATCATGTGACGCAGCCGTTCAACGCAACTATCTAACGTGATTATTCAGCGTGATCAGAGTCGGTGTGATCGGTCAGGTCCAGCTTGAATGGGTGAGCAGGCAGATTATTGTCATTAAACAACGGTGCCGGACCCCAGCTACGCCATGCGTAGCGCATCATCACCGGCGCTGGCACTTCCGGCGTGGCCAACGTAATCGTGCCGATACTGCGGCTGTTGATCGGAATACCGAATTCCGTGGCGTTGTAATCGACCACGTTGACCTTTGCGTTGACCAGATCGTCAATATCGCAATCCACGAAAATCGCGGCGTAGGCCGGATGGAACACACCATCGGCACCGGCAAGCTCGAAACCGGAACGTTCCGGCAGACGCACCAGCGAAGGCAGGCTCTTGGCGAACTCGTCACCAAAACTGTCGGGCGTAGTACCGCTGAAATGCAGGCCGTGCGCGTACCGGAAGAACAGGCGTACGCGGCCGCCTTCGTCGCAGCGGAAACCCAGCACAGTCGGCCCATACACCGGAATACGGCTCATACCATACACTTGGCGAAGCGCACAATTGCCTAGACGCTCGCCCGGTGTACGTTTATCAACCGGATGAATGTTGTTGTATTCGCCGCAATCCATAGTGCAGATGGCGAACACATTGTCGATGGACTGCGCGGCATCCCACTGGGCCTCGCGCAACACCGGCCACAGCATCGGATCGCCGTCGCCCTCGTCGACCTTCTTGTCAATCCACTGCGGCAATTGCACGATCAGGAACGGCAGGCTTTCGCTCCACAGCGCACGCCATTCACCAATCATCATGCCCAGCAACTCACGGTAGGATCCGCAATACGGCTCGTCTTCCTCGCCCTGATACCATAGGAATCCCGCCAAGGAGTAAGGCACAATGCGCTCCAGCATGGCATGGAACGCGCCTGACGGACGCCACTGCGAGGTCGGCGTCATCGGCGGCGGCCACGGGCATTCGCCATACTGTTGGGTCAGCGTATCCCACGTCACATCAGGATCGTCTTCGCGGGCGGCTGCGATCGACGCATTCCACGTATCAGAACGCGACTGCCATTCGCCGTACTCCAAATCGAACTGTTCCTGCGTTTTACCTGCGATCGCCTGCTCATAGCGCGCAAGATAGCCGCGCCCGGATTCGCTGGAATTCAGTGCATCTTCGCTCGTCCAGCAACTGATCGACGTACCCCCGATATAACAGTCGATAATGCCGATCGGAAGGTCGGAATCAAGTTCATCACGCAGTTTTCGCGCAAAATAGTACGCTACCGCACTCATTACGCCACTATTTTCAGGCGATGATTCCTGCCAGCTTGCCGCATGTTCGGCGTTGCGATTGATCACACCGGTTTTCGGCACATTGTAGAAGCGCAGTAACGGATCGGCACAGTTATCGAGGGCTTCCTCGGCGTCTTCACTGTTGCGCAATTCAAGTTCCATATTGCTTTGACCGCCGGCCAGCCATACTTCGCCGATAAGCACGTCATAATATTCGATGAAATCGTTGCCTGCGGTGACGCGCAACGTGTAAGGGCCACCTTCGGGCTGTGCCGGCAGCATGACGCGCCACGGTGAAAAACCGTTCTTGATCTCTTTGGAGGCGTACGCATGCGCCTGCACGATCACGGAACCATCGAAATCGCGGATTTCCGCGGAAACCTCAAGTCCGGCGCAATCGGCATCAAGCGCGCCGAACACGGCGATGGGTTTGTTACGCTGCAACACCATATGCGAGGCGAAAATCGCGGCGACGTGCAGAACTCCTGACGTGCTACGGTCTTCGGTAGGTTCAGCCGACGTTGTCATTTCAGAACCAGGTGCGGGACCAGTCGCAGTGACCATGACATCTCTTCCTATAGAAAAACCGTAAGAAACCGTACATATCTATCCTAGAACAATATGCGACAGAACATACAAAAAAGACCGCCACCCGTAAGGGCAGCGGTCTTGTAAAAGACTCAGCGATTAGCCGAATGAGCCACATCAGCCACGGGCGATCTTGCCGGTGAAGGTGGCCATATCAGCGTCGTCATCCTTGCCGTTGTTCCAGGAGAACATGGCGCGCAGCTTCGGACCGACGGTCTCGATGCGGACGTTGCCGTACTCTTCCTGCAGAGCCTTGAACTTCGGAGCGCCAGCGTCCTGGTCCTCGATGAACTCCTTGGCGAAGGAGCCGTCCTGGATGCGCTGCAGGTGGTACTGCATGCGCTCACGCACGTGCTCGTCGATGCAGGTGTTGGTGTAGTCGCCGTACTGGGCGGTGTCGGAGCAGGACCAGCGAGCTTTGTTCAGACCGCCCTCGTTCATCAGGTCGACGAGCATCTTGAGCTCGTGGCAGACCTCGAAGTAGGCGATTTCAGGCTGGTAGCCGGCGTCGGTGAGGACCTCGAAGCCCATTTCAACAAGCTTGTTCACGCCGCCCATGAGCACATTCTGCTCGCCGAACAGATCGGTTTCGGTCTCCTCGGTGAAGGTGGTCTTGATGGCGCCTGCACGCAGAGCGCCCAGAGCCTTGGCGTAAGCCAGGGTGATGTCCCAAGCGTCGCCGCGCGGATCCTGCTCCACGGCCACGACGACCGGAACGCCACGGCCGTTGGCGTACTCACGACGCACGATGTGGCCCGGGCCCTTCGGGGCGACCATGAACACCGGATGATCCTCGGACGGCTTGATGTAGCCGTAGTGGATGTTGAAGCCGTGAGCGAAAGCAACAGCTGCGCCCGGCTTGATGTTCGGCTCGATGTCATTGGCCCAGATGGTGCGCTGGTACTGATCCGGAGCCAGAATCATGATGATATCGGCCTCAGCAGCAGCTTCCGGAACGGACTTGACTTCCAGACCCTGCTCCTTGGCGTGCTCGACGGACTTGGAGGTCGGACGCAGGCCAACGACGACGTCCACACCGGAATCGCGCAGGTTCAACGCATGAGCGTGACCCTGGGAACCGTAACCGATGATGGCAACCTTCTTACCTTCGAGGACCGAGAGATCGCCGTCGTTCTCGTACCAGATTTGTGCAGCCATTGTACTTGGCACTCCTTTTTATGTAGTGGGGTGAACGCCTCCCGGCGCTCGGGTTTCTACCATTCGCAGATGAATTCGCGTGTTTTTGTGCATGGATTTTGTCCTGCAAACTGGGGTCTATCCTACTCCCGTCCCTTCCTAAATAAGCATTGAGTCCACAAAGTGGGCCAACGCCTAGCCGTGCGGCTCCCCCGACAATCAGTACTGCGATCCCGCATACGAAATATCCCAGTCATAAAACAACACAGCAACAAAAAGAAGCCACCGCGGTGAGACGGTGGCTTCCAACACGTTTCGCGCATATTGCGCTACTACGTTATTCAGCGGCCCTTAACATGCAGCCGCTACAGCGAAATCACTGAACCTGGGTACGAGCGATCTTGCCGTTGAAGGACTCGGCCATATCGGCATCGGCGTCCGTCTGGTTGTTCCAAGAGAACATGGCGCGCAGCTTCGGACCAACGGTCTCCAGGTGCGGGTGGCTGTACTCTTCCTGCAGCTCCTTGAACTTCGGAGCGCCAGCGGCCTGATCATCCATGAACTCCTTGGCAAAGGAGCCATCCTGAATGCGCTTGAGCTGGTACTGCATGCGCTTCTTGGTCTCGTCGGTGATGACGGTGGAGGTGTAGTCGCCGTACTGAGCGGTGTCGGAGCAGCTCCAGCGAGCCTTGTTCAGACCACCCTCGTTGGCCAGATCCACCAGCATCTTCAGCTCGTGGAACACCTCGAAGTAGGCGATCTCCGGCTGGTAGCCAGCCTCGGTCAGCACATCGAAGCCCATATCGCACAGGTGGTTGATGCCACCCATGAGCACGTCCTGCTCACCGAACAGATCGGTTTCGGTCTCCTCGGTGAAGGTGGTCTTGATGGCGCCTGCGCGCAGAGCGCCCAGAGCCTTGGCGTAAGCCAGGCACAGCGGCCAGGTCTTGCCATCCGGATCCTGCTCCACAGCCACAACGACCGGAACGCCACGGCCGGCGGCGTACTCACGACGAACGATGTGGCCCGGGCCCTTCGGGGCGACCATGAACACCGGATGATCCTCGGACGGCTTGATGTAGCCGTAGTGGATGTTGAAGCCGTGAGCGAAAGCCAGAGCAGCGCCCGGCTTCAGGTTCGGCTCAACGTCCTTCTTGTAGACGGCTGCCTGGTACTGGTCAGGCAGCAGGATCATCACAACGTCGGCTTCGGCAACGGCCTCGGCAACAGGCTTGACCTCGAGGCCCTGCTCCTTGGCGTATTCCACGGACTTAGAGGTAGGACGCAGGCCGACGACGACATCCACACCGGAATCGCGCAGGTTCAGCGCGTGGGCGTGACCCTGAGAACCGTAGCCCAGGATGGCCACCTTCTTGCCATCGAACACGGACAGATCGGCGTCCTTCTCGTACCAGATAGTTGCTGCCATAATAGGCGCTCCTTTATTTTTCTTTTTATAGCGATTCGGGACTTGCATCCCCGAACAAACTCGCGATATTTAATTCTTGTTTCGGTTGTTCACAGCGGGCGATGGTTCCTAGGAGATTACTCCCCCGGATTGTGTCCGAGGAACCACCCCGCCTCTCCTGCGGAACTGTTTTAGTCCCGCTTTCTTTATATTGGTTGCTGACGTTCACATAGTGGTTATATTCGCGTCAAACGTTTTTAGTAAGGCTTCCGTCGATGTCATCTTGACACGTCGCTGAATAGCCGGTCAAACGGCACTTGGCGATTGATCACTTGGTGAAATCAACATCCTTAGTCTCCTTGCAGCTCAGCACCGCAACGAGGCAGCACACGGCCATCACGCCGAGGTACAGACCGACGGAGTGCACACCCCAGTGGTGGGACAGCCAAGTGGCGATGGTCGGCACGAAAGCCGCGCCGACGATGGCGGCCAGGTTGTAGCCGATGCCGGAGCCGGAGTAACGCACGTTGGCGTCGAACAGCTCAGGCAGGAAGGCGCCGATCGGACCGAATGCGGTGCCCATCAACGCGAAGCCGATGCATAGGAACAGCAGGTTGGCGGCGAAGTTACGCTGGCCGACGACCGACGGATCAAGCAGGAACGGGAAGAGCAGCGCGAATGCCACGAGGCAGCAGGACGAGATGACGATCACGCGCTTGCGGCCGAATTTATCGGCGTTCACGCAGGAAATGACGATGAACGCGGCGAACACGCAGATGGCAAGCATCAGCATGAGCAGGTATTCACGATTGGTGAAACCAAGGTCTCCGCCGCCCTGCTCGACGGTTTTGGTGCCCCAAGCGAGGGACCAGGTTGCCAGCGTGTAGAACAGCGTGTAGGTGACGGCCACCAGGAACGTGGCTTGGATGACTTCCTTCCAGCTCTTCTTGAACACTTCGGTCAACGGGGACTTGACGACCTTCTTCTGCTCCTGGGCCATGCGGAAGATCGGAGTCTCCTCCATCTGCACTCGCACGACGAGGCCGACGATCACCAGAATCGAGGACAGCAGGAACGGCACACGCCAGCCCCATGCCAGCATCGCATCGTCATCGTTGAACGTTTCCAACAGGAAGTAGGTACCGTTCGACAGGAAGAAACCGATCGGAGCGCCCAATTCCGGGAAGGAGCCATACAGCGCGCGCTTGTCTTCCGGAGCGTTCTCGGTGGCCACCAAAGCGGCACCCGACCATTCGCCGCCCAGACCGATGCCCTGCACGAAACGGCACAGGCACAGCGCGGCGACAGCCACAATGCCCCACTGGCTGTAAGTCGGCAGGCAGCCGATCAGGAACGTGGCGATGCCCATGGTCAACAGCGAAACCACCAGCGTGGTCTTGCGGCCCATGCGGTCGCCGAAATGGCCGAACACCAAGGATCCGAGCGGGCGTGCGATGAACGCGATGGCGAAGGTCAGCAGGCTGGCCAGCAGTGCGACAGTCGGATTGGTGGTGTCTCCGAAGAACACCTTCGGGAAATAGTTCGCAGCGGCGGTGCCGTATGCGTAGAAGTCGTAGAACTCGATGGCGGTGCCGACCATGGAAGCGGCGATAACGGTTTTCACCGAATCGCGCACCATTGCCTGCGCTTTGCCAGCGGCTGCTTCGACTGCACTCATTGGATTACTCCTGTTACGTCTGTCATGCGTTACCGGCTCCCAACATGCGCCGATAACGTCTTTCTTCTATTCTCTTGTGTGCAGTCTTCATTTCGTTGCCTTACGCCTTGTGGGCGGCAACAAAAAGACCCCGCAGCATGCAGGGCCATCAACGTGTGTGTTTTGCGCGCCTCAAACCCTGCCTCCGTTGGCGAGGGATTGAAGCTGCATTGCTCGAATCAGTCCGCCAACGAAAGCGGAATAATAATTCGTGCGGACAGCAGTACGCGTGCAACCATTCCGTTCATCGTGGCGAACCTCCTTTCGCAAAGTCTTGTATTCGGCGGATTATCCGCTCGAACTAAGCCGTAAAGATAAGCGCGTCCACATATCCTTTCTACTAAAGGTTCACTATGTGGACGCGCAATTTTGAATTTGATATTCGTTTTTCGGATTATCTCAGGTCATCCAAATCATTTCAGCAGCAACGTCAGCACGCCCGCAACAGCCATGCAACCGGCGGCAACAGCGAAAATCAGCAGATACTCGCCAGTCACCGCAATCGCAATCGCGCAAACGACAGCGCCAATCAACGAACCGAACGTATTCGCCAAACTGAACGCAGCCAACGAACGACCAACGGAACGCACATCCGGCAACGTCGCAAGATTCAACCCTTGGCTCACGCCGTCATACACCACATACGCGAAACCTGCAAACAGCGCATACAGCGCGACCGCCATAGCACTATCGATCGGCGTCAACGGAAGCACCACAGCAACCACAAACAACAAGCAGGCGGCAATCGCGGGAATACGGGAATCTTTGAAAGCGCGGGCGATGCGGCCAAGCAGCAGCGCAGCCAACAGCGAGCCGACGAACGCGGCAACGGCCATCATCGACATAACCGCAGCCGCTCCGGACAAACCAAACATGGTGACCTGCGAAACATCGCCCAAACCATCCTGCGCAAGATACCACTGGTAAATCGCAATGCCGGAAGTGGCTGCGATGGCAAACATGCGCGCGGCAAACGCAATGAAGAACTTCGGAGCGCCCTTCGGCGGACGATACTGCGAAAAATAATCGCCCTTCTTCACACCCTCACGAGGCAAATAGCTGCTGGAACCCTCAAACGGCAACACCAGCAACGTAGCCACACCAGCCATCACCAGGCACAACGCAAACACCATCATGGCGAAACGCGTGGTGCCATCCCAACCGGAATCGTCGGCAGCCCACGTAATCGAAACGGCCGCGATAATGCCCAACACCTGGCCGAACGCTTGGCCAACGCCACGCCACGCGTCCGCACGATCACGGAACTTGTCAGGCACGCGCTCACCGAAAGCGGCCGCCAGCGGCATCGATACCATCGCATGTCCGATCAGCGTAAACAGCCAGAACACGATGACCAACGGCATGAAATCGCATGCGGAAAGAATCGCCACCGACGTGGCGGTCAGCACCGTGCCGGCGATGATCCACGGGGTGCGGCGGCCCAGCGGGCAGTACGAATGGTCGGATCCGACGGAAATCCACGCGTTCATCAGGAACGTCAACAGTGTGCCGACGACGCTGAGCAGCGCCAGATCGGTGACGCGGTCGGTGCCGGAAAGACGGCTGATGGTCTGCGGAATGAGCACGGAGTTGAGCGCGGCCATCGGCGCGGTGAACAGCAGCGCACCAAGCGCGAAGCCGGCGGTGAGACGATGCACCTGCGGTTTGGTGGGCGTGGTGCCGTCGGGCGCGGTCATCGGATCGCGCAGGTCAAGGAACGACGATTCGAGGTTCGGCACGGCGGCGTCGAGATGGGCGAACGCGGTCAGCGGGGAGCCGCCTTCCGTGTTGATGAGGGTCTGCTGCACTTCCGGACGCTCGTTGGAAGCCTCGGGCACGCGCGGATTCTGCTGTACGGCCAAGCGCTTCAGGGCCGCTTTGGTCTCTTCGGTCAGCGTTTTTTCGTAATCGGGACGGTCATCGATGCCGGGGCGTACGAACACCTGGCCCGGCAGCGGCTGCGGCTGCATTGGAGTCTGCTGCTCACCTGCATTATGTTGATTGTCTTCAGTCATCTCTTATTTCTATTCCTGTTTTTCCTGTTTTGTATTGTCGCTTCTCGTTCTTGCTTCTATTTCGTTGCTCGTTTCGAAATGTCACACGATATTCAGCACATATGAAAATCGCCCGGACGCACTGCACCAGTGCATTCGAGCGATTCTTTCAGCGAAATCAACCATATCAATACGTCCTGTCAGACAGCAGAAACATGCGATGGCAATCTCAATATCGATATCGCATAAGAATCGATATCGCATAAGAAAAGCCCGGATGCGATTATCGCTTCGCATCCGGACCGGTTGTGTGAGTCTGTTCAGTTATGATTGCGGATTCCGTACCGTTCGATCAGCCCTTGACTGCGCCGGAGGTCACGCCTTCGACGATGTAGCGCTGCAGGAACAGGTACAGGATGAGGATCGGCAGCATGGCCAGCAGTAGGGCCGCCATGATCAGGCCGATATCGTTGGAGTAGGTGCCGTAGAAGATCTGGGTTGCGATCGGGATGGTGTACAGCTCGCGGCGACCCAAGACCAGGGACGGCAGCAGGTAGTCGTTCCAGAACGCCATGGCGTCGATGATGGCCACGGTAGCGACGGTCGGCTTGAGCAGCGGGAACACGATCGTCCAGAAGGTGCGCCACTTGGAGCAGCCGTCGATGCTGGCAGCTTCCTCAAGTTCGTTCGGAATGTTCGTCTTGATCGCACCGTGGAACATGAACACCGCCAGGGAGACCGAGAAGCCGGTGTGCATGAGGATCAGCGTGATACGACTGTTCAACACGTCAAGCAGGCCGCCGTAGACGGACACGAGCGGGACCATGAGCACCTGGAACGGAATGACCATGGAGGCCACCATAAGTGCGAACACCATGCCGCCGAACTTCCACGAGGGGTTGCGCACGATCACGTATGCGCACATCGCGGAGAACAGGATGGTCAGTATGGTTGCGCTGATGGTGATGACCGCGGAGTTGCCGAACACGGTGACGAAGTTCATCTTGTCCATTGCCCTGGGGAAGTTCTCCAGGGTGAACCCGTGCTTGCCGATCAGTGCCAGCGGAGCGGTGTTGATGTCCGCCTTGGTCTTGAAGACGTTGATCACGACCAGAATGAACGGTGCGATGAACAGCAGCAGCAGAATCGTCAGAACGACGATCATCAGTGCATGCAGAACCTTGGTGCGAGTGCTGGTTTGACCCTTCATTATGCTGCCACCTCACCCTTCTTGCCGAAGTACACCTGCAGCATGCCGATCACTGCGCAGACGATGAAGAGGACCAACGCCTCTGCCTGACCGGTGCCATAGTTCTTGTAAACGAATGCCTGGTTGTAGACGTGCATTGCTGCGAGCACCGACTGGTTGAACGGTTCGCCCTTGGTAAGCGAAAGGTTCAGGTCGTACACCATGAAGCAACGGGTGGTGCTCAGGAAGATGCACTGCACGAAGGAGGAGCGCATCAGCGGGATGACCACGTGCCACATGGCCTTGCCCTTGTTGCAGCCATCGATCATGGCCGCTTCCTTCAGGCTCTGGTCAACGCTCATGAAGCCTGCCACGTAAATCAGCATCATGTAGCCTGCGTACTGCCAGACCGAAACGAGGATCAAGCAGAACATTGCGCCGTTTGGCGTGGAGAGCAGCGATGCGTGGTCTGTTTGCGTCGCCACTTCGGCGACGGCCACGAAGGCGCGGTTGAAGACAAACTTCCACACGTAGCCCAGAACGATGCCGCCGATGAGGTTCGGAATGAAGAAGCCCGCACGGAAGAAGTTCTGCCCCTTGATGCCGCTGGTCACGAGGTAGGCCAGCAGAAAGGCGACGATGTTGGTGAGGATGACGGCGATGACGGAGTAGATGAAGGTGCGTCCAAGCGACTGCCAATATGCGGTGTCGGCAAGAGCCGCCTTGTAGTTTTCGAGACCGACGAACGGCTTCGTTGTCGAAACGCCGTCCCAGCTGGTGAATGTCAGATAGAGGCCATAGAAGAACGGCAGGATCACCACGGCGAAGAAAAGAATCGTCGCCGGGCCACCGAACATCAGAAACTGGCCAATTTTATAGGAAAGCTTATTCTGTTTCATGATGGATCCCATTCGTGCCGGGGATGTAAGGTCCGCCGCAGGAAGGAAGCGGCGGACCCTGCATCATGGTGCATTATTTGGAAATTCAGGCGGTTGCGCCGGTGAACTTAGCGGTCTTCCAGTAGTCTTGGATGTCCTGAGCGAGGCCTGCACGGTCCTCTTCACCTGCGAGCCACTTCTGGAAGGCGGCGCCGAGCACAGAGAAGTGGTCGTCAGGCAGGTAGTTGTAGTTGTCGATCAGCTTGCCGGCGTCAGCGTAGGACTTCACGGACTTGCCCAGCGGATCGGATGCTTCGATCTCGTTGTTCTTGAATGGGGAGATCAGAGCAGCATCAGTGGAGATGAACTCCTGGCCTGCCTTATCTTCGGCGAGCCAGTTCAGGAAGTCCTTGGCGGCCTTACGCTGCTCGTCGGAGGTGTTGTCGGAGGAGTCGATGAAGAAGTACTTGGAGCCGCCGCCGACGAGCTTCTCATTGGAGCCGTCATCGGTGTTCTGCGGAACCGGCATGAGACCCATGTTCTCGGTGTAATCGTACTGGTTCAGCACGGACCAATCCCAGTTGCCGCCGAACATGAAGGCGATTTCACCTTCAGCCAGCTTCTGCTCGGTCACCTCACGCTCGGCGGAGATGGCGGAGGACTTGGCGTAGTTGTTGTCTTTCATCACGTCGAAGAAGTCCATCAGGGAGTTCCACTTGGCGTTGGAGCTGAGGTCAACCTTGCCGTCCTTGAGCTCATGGCAGAAGGCGTCCGGATCTTCCTGCTCCTCGTAGACTTCTGGCAGGAAGTGCCCGGCGAGGGACCAGTCTTCCTTCATGACACCGGTCGGGGATTCCATGCCGCCGGCCTTGAGCTCGTCGATGAGATCCTTGAACTCGTCAAGGGTCTTGTAGTTCTCAGGCTTGAATTCCTTACCGGTGACCTTCTTGATGGCGTCAGCATTGTAGATCAGACCACGAGCTTCGATGGAGACCGGGAAGCCGTAGGTCTTGCCGTTAATGCTGATGGCGTAGTCAGTGTCTTTGACCCAATCCTGGTCGGACAGATCGACGGCGTGCTCTTCAGCCAAGGAGTAGATGTCCTTGGCGTCGACCATGGAGATGGTGTACGGATCCTTGGATGCGTACTTGGTGGCGAGATGCGCTGCGACGGTGTCGTTGGAGTAGTAGACCTCAACGTCTACGCCCTTTTCCTTGGAGTACTTCGCAGCCATGTCTTCCATTTGGCTTTCGATTTCAACCTTGGAGTTGAAGATGGTGATCTTGGTGCCGCTGGAGCTGGATGACGATCCGCATGCTCCCAGCATGCCAACGGTCATCAGCGTTGCAACAATAGCGGTGCCAGCCTTCTTCCAAGAAGAGAACTTGCTCATTTTCCAATCCCTTTCTATCCACTATTCACCGAGCAGCCCTGCCCAATGAGGTGATAAAGGAAGGTGAATCCCCGACTCGCGTTGTCGGAATCTCTCCGTCCTTGGTATACAGGATATCAAACCGGTTCGAGAGTTGTCAAACCGGTTCGAGAAACCTTGTGCACAGTGCCATCCGTCGGCGTGTCGCGTCAATCGATTGACGTATTGCAAACATTGGCATTCCATACACCCCTAAAAAGTGTCTTCACGGGCTATAATGACGGAAAAGCAGTGACCGACGTTTCCAACGTTGCGATACATCGGTAGACCAACAGCAAAGACGCGAAAACAGGAGGATTTATGGCAAGCTGGCTCAACAACGCAATCTTTTATGAAATCTATCCGCAATCATTCAACGACTCGAACGGCGACGGTATCGGTGACTTCCAAGGCATCATCGACAAACTGCAATACGTGCGCGATCTGGGGTGCAATGCGATCTGGATCAACCCATGCTTCGACTCGTCGTTCTACGATGCCGGCTACGACGTACGCGACTACTACACAGCCGCGGAACGCTACGGCAGCAACGCGGACCTGCAGCGGCTCTTCGAGCGCGCGCACGAACTAGGCATGCACGTACTGCTCGACCTCGTACCCGGGCATTCCGCGGTCGACAATCCATGGTTTCTTGAATCCGGCAAGGACGAACGCAACGCATGGACCGACCGCTACATCTGGCGACCGATGACGCAATCGCCGAATCTGAACTCGCCATACGAATCAATCCGCGGATTCCTCGGAGGCATTGCGGAACGTCCCGACGCGGCGGCCGTGAACTGCTTCTCCACGCAGGCATGCCTCAACTACGGATTCGGCACCGTCACCGAAGACTGGCAGTTCGCCGCCGACTCCCCCGAAGCGGTGCAGGGCCGGCTGCTCATCCAAGACATCATGGACTTCTGGCTCGGGTTGGGGGCGGACGGCTTCCGCGTGGACATGGCAGGCAGCCTCGTCAAGGAAGACCCCGACCACTATTGGACGAAACTCTTGTGGCAGCAAGTGCGAGCACATCTGGACGAAACCTACCCGGAAGCGGTGCTCGTATCGGAATGGGGTGACCCCGAAGAGGCGCTGCACGCCGGATTCGACATGGACTTCCTGCTGCATTTCGGGCCGTCGCATTATCTTGACCTGTTCCGCGAGAATCCGTATTTTTCGGCCGGATCTTCCGAAGCTACGGGCAGCGCCGAAACTGCCGAAACGAAACACGACGGCGAACGCAGCGAATGCGACGGCGCGGGCAGCAGCGGGTGCGACAGCAACGGCAATTCAGTCGTCGACGGAGACAATCCAAATTGTAATAACGACAATGTCGGCAATGCGAGCGGCGACATCAAGGCGTTTGTGGACACATATACGGCCATGCTTGCCAGCACCGCCGGAACGCCTGGATACATCTGCATTCCGTCGGGCAATCACGACATGATCCGCATGCGCGACGCCTTGACCACCGATGAAATGAAGCTCGCGTTCACATTCCTGCTGACCATGCCCGGCTGCCCGTTCATCTACTACGGCGACGAAATCGGCATGCGCTACATGCACGGGCTCAAATCCAAGGAAGGCGGATACGAGCGCACCGGATCGCGCACACCAATGCAATGGAGCTGCGCAACCAACGCAGGATTCTCCGCAGCCCGGCCCGATGATCTGTATCTGCCGATCGATGCCGACAGCGAGCGCCCGAACGTGGCTTCGCAGACCGGACGCAGCGACTCGCTGCTGGAAACCGTACGCGCACTGAACACGCTACGCCTGGCACATCCCGCACTGCAGGCCGACGGAGGCATCAAGTTCCTCTACGCGGAAGATCACGCGTATCCGCTGGTGTACGCGAGAAGCTCCGAGGCCGGCGAAGCCGAACGCGACGCAACTGACGGCGAACGCAGCGAAACAGCACACGAAACCAGCTGTGAAACACCTTGTGAAACATGCAGCAAGATTAATCGCGAAGCAGGTGGCGAGCGCATCGTCGTCGCCATCAATCCGTCAAACACCGACGCAAGCTGCACACTGCCGAGCGACTATGTGAAACTGCTGTCTGGCGGCTCGGCGCAGGAAATATCGCAAGAACCAGCGGAGAAACCAACGCTGCTGAGCATCGGCAACCCCGCACGCTTCGACGGCACCCAACTGCACGTCCCAGCCCGCAGCGCTACCATCCTCCCCTGCTAATCCTGCCCCCAGCGTGTCCGATTCTGAAGAATCGGACATCCAAGCGCCTCAAAACATGTTCCGGTTGTCCGATTCACCAGAAACGGATAACCGGAACACCAAAACAGACCCACGGTTGTCCGATTCTCCAGAATCGGACACTCAAGGCGACGAAAACGCGTAAAGGCCGTTCCGCGGAACTTGCAATCTGCGGAACGGCCTTTACGAGCAAACAATTTCAGGACTGCGCTACCTTGCGCCCCTTGGCGTCGATCTCACCGTCGATACGGCGGAAAATCCAGTTGTAGATCCACGCGCAACAGTATTGCGGCAACGTGACGCCCATCAAAATCAGCAGCGGAATCATATATATGAAAAACTGCGCATACAGCACGGCGAACGCAGCCAAAATCACCAGCATGCACAAGGTGCGCGGGAAAAAGCCGAGCGCAAGTTTCGTCGCATTCTTCAACGTTTCGGAAGTCGGATTCTCATAGCGAGAAAGCAGCGGGAAGAAGTACTGCGCAATCGCAATAATCACCAATCCCATGAACGCGACGCACGCCATCAGCGGCCCGCGCATCGACCCCATGGACCGGGCGAGCATGCCGTCGACCACCAGCACAATCGCCGCCAGCAGGAACGCAAGCCACGGCAGCAGCGACTGCTTGAGATTGCGCTTGAACGAGTCGAAAAACTGGCGCGCCACATACGTTTCCTCATGGCGGACCATGCGCCAGAGCACACTGTGCATCGCAGTGAACGATGCGCCGGCCGTGACGACCGGCAGGCAGCACAACAGCGTGAGCACGTTGAGAATAATCAGATCGAACAGCACGCCCATAATGGCGAAAAACATGTTGTCTTGATCGAAAAGCTTTGACATCTTTGACATAAGCTCACCTTACCCGTTTTTGCTGGGATTTCAGCTGATTCCCGGGAAAATTGTTTTCCCGATAAGACGATTTCTCGAAAAAACGAAAATGCGAATCGTCCTTCCTGAAGGAGAGGTGACAGGAAGGACGATTACAGATTTATGGATTTATGCGCGGTCAGGCAGCGACCGGATCAGGCGAGGCTGAATCAGGCCACGACCGGCGGATTGGCGATCAGATCGTCCGTGCGGTGCTCACCGGCGGCATCACGCCATTCGAGCGTGGCGACGGACGCGGTGTTCTCCACACCAAGACCACGGCCCGGCTCAAACGTGAGCGTGGCCTGAGTGGTCGTGCCCTCCCACGTGAAGCTGATGGACGTATCGCCGTCGGCACTGTACGAGAAGGTGCCATCGAACGCATCAAGCTCGTTGCGGAACTTGGCAAGCGCGTTCAGTGCCTTCACCACCGGACGCTGCAGATTCTCGTCGATCTCAGCCGTGGAATAGTAATGGCGATTGATATCGCGGCCATTGTTGGTCTTGCGCAGCAGCTCCATGTCGTTCTTGCCGGCAAGCGCGCCGACATAGTAGACCTGCGGCACGCCCGGCAGGAAGAACTGCACCGCGCGAGCCGCAATATAGTGCTGATCGTTGCATCCCAGCGCCGAATAGTAGGTGCTGTTGACCTGATACAGGTCAAGATTGGATGCGGCGGCACCGGTAGCGGCCTGCGATTCGCCGTGAGTGTTCGCATGAATGGCGTTGACGAGATTGTCGACATCCTCACCCGGCACGAGCCCCTTGAGCGAACGGTCCAGCTGATCGGAACCGATGTCGATCACGCCGATGCCATCATGCGTGTCAAGTACGGTGACGGCATTGTTCGGACGGATGTCGGTCCAATGCGCGACCGGCTCGACATGACCGGTATTCAGCGAATGCAGCAGCAGCGGCGGAAGGGCGAAATCGTAGACGCGATCGACCTTCGACGCGATCTCGACCTGCTTCTTGTAGTAGGAATGCACTTCGATGAGGATTTCCAAGCCGCGCTTGACGCCCTCCTCGCGCAGACGGGAGATGAGCTTGAACGTTTTCGGCGTCATGAAGCAGCTGGTACCGGCTTCCTTGGCACCGTAGCCGACGGCGTCAAGACGAATGTAGCTGACGTGGGATGCGGCCATCTGGTCGAAAATCGACATCAGGTATTCCCAGCCTTTGTCGGAATCCGTGTCGATATCGACCTGCTGCGGGGTGAAGCTGACCCAGACCAGGCGAGTCTTGCCCGCGAACTTGTAGTGGGTGAACGGCAGGCCCGGGCGCGGGCGGTAGATGCCGGCCAGATCCTCTTCGGTCGCGCCGTTCGGAAAGACGGAACTCATGGTCAGGAACATCGGGTAATACTCGGATTCCTCGCCCTTTTCAAGCACGTCTTGGAACTGCTTGGATTCCCAGCTCATGTGGTTGACGATGGCGTCGACCATGATGCCGTGGGTCTTGGAAAGTTCGGCGACATCGTCCCAGCCGCCGAGGCGCGGGTCGACCTTGGTGTGGTCGATGGGGTCGAAGCCTGCATCCGCGCCGTCGAATGGAGTGAAGAACGGCAGGATATGCACGCCGTCATACACGCCGTCGAAACGGGTGCGCAGGATGTCGGTCATCGAGCTGAGGGTGCCGTCGCCGAGGCGATCGGCGTAGGTGATGAGCTGCACTTTGTTTTTCATGGGACCTCCCTTGGTTCATGGGTGCGGGTGCAATGTGTGCGCGTCTGCCTGTTTGTTGTTTACGTATTTGCATACTCACGTATGTATCGAACCGGTTCGATATTACCTCGAGAGGGGCGTCGATGTCCAGTCACACAGCGGAATGCGCGTGTCGAACCGGTTTGATGCGGTGTTCTATGCAGCCCAGCCTGTCCGACCCCAACCCAGCGTTCCAACGCGCAGCATCAACGCGTGGTATCGCCTGGCACCAGTGTCATGGGAATAAGCACGTTCGGCTCGAACGGCTTGGGGATGTTCTTGCGCGAGGCGTTGGCCGCAGCCGCCTCTTCATTGGCGATCGCCTGCACCATATGGTCGGCCGCCGACTGCGCGATCGCCGAGAAATCCTGTGCGACCGCGGTCAGCTTCATACCGGCCAAATCGGTCAAATACGTGCCATCATAGGCGACGACCTGCAGCTCGTCGGGAATGGAAATTCCGCGGCTCAACGCTTCGCGCACGCAGAACGCCGCGCCAATATCGGAGCTGACCACGGCATCGACGCCGTCGGTCGCCACCCCATCAAGCGCACGGCTGACCGCACGATGATAGCCGGCGAAATCCATCACCTCACCGGCCTCGATATACTCATACTTCACGCCCGCGGAGGTCAATTCCTGTTCCAACGTGAGGTAGTAGCGCACCGTCGGGAACGTGGTCTTTCCCAAATCGAACGACCCCTCCTCGACTTCGCCGCGGACCGCCAGATCGAAGAACTGATCGCGCGGACCGCCAATCATCACCACATGGCGCGCGCCATTGCGAATCAGCATCTGCGCAATCAATCGCCCACCCTGCTCGTGGTCAGATCCGATCGACGAAATACCATTTCCAAGCACGCGATCGAATGCGACGATCGGGCAGTGGATGGACGTCCAATAATCGCCGGGATGCGAGGTGTGAGCGCACATGACGATGCCGTCCATCATGTGCCTGCGCAGCATATCGACGTATTGGATTTCGCCGTCCGTCTCGTCGGTGGTGGAGCACAGCATGGTGCGCAGCCCCTGCGCGGCGAGCGCATGCTGCAGGTGCGCGGTAAACGTTGCAAAGAACGGGTGACGGATGGTGGGCACGATGACGCCGACCAGATTCGTGCGATCGTGGTACAGGTTGCGGGCAAGCTCGTTCGGCACGTAATTGAGGGCCTGCATGGCCTTACGCACGCGGTCGCGCATGTCGTTGGATACATACCCGTTGCCGTTCACCACCAGCGAGACGGTGCTCAGAGACACCCCGGCCTTCTTCGCCACATCGCGCATGCCGACCATGATCGCACCTTCCCCGTCATCACTGTTCTATCGTTGTATTCTCACGTGCTTGCCGCGCGCTTTCCGTGCGCTTCTCGCGAGCTATTACATTCATTTACATTCTCCCGAACCTGTTCGACAGTCCGGCGTGTATATCGCTTAACGGGGTTACCCCTTTACTTGATTTTCAATATTGATTTTCGTATGCTGCCCACGACACGGAAAACGGCAGCACAGCACAACAAAAGAAACGGCGCAAAGCTTGCGATATCCACACTCACTTTGCGCCGTCTTCTTGTATTGATGATGACCTACATTGCGATCAGTCTGTCGGCACGTCGCCGGACTGGGTGTGGTCGAAGACCGGCTTGTTGTCTTTGTCGAAGGTGTAGACGCCGATGTTCGCGGAGCTCGGATCATTGTTCTTATTGAACGGTCCGATACCGGTCTGGCCCTGGTACTGGATATCCTTGCCATCCTTCAGCAGCGGCTTGGCCTGGTCGAATGCAATCACCAGCGTCGCATCCGGGCTGGCGGACTTGATGGCGGTTGCGCTCAGATTTCTTTCATGTTACTCAGCGACCGTCCGCGTAACGTGAAAATTACGCCGGATTGGCGAGCAGCGCAATGCCGAAACCGGTGGCCACGCAAATGAGAAGCACCGCGACGGTTGCTATTCCATAGCCC
>OKVN01000230.1_pt1 | contig 26978 bp, 19 predicted proteins | sample 1606961 | NCBI WGS metagenome assembly OKVN01 (sample SAMN03281020, study PRJEB24777) | human gut metagenome | isolation source: fecal sample PR170 from 1 month old male Malay infant, vaginal delivered... | place: Singapore | collected 2005-12-29 | reverse complement strand
AAATGGCGAAGAAACGGTCTAAATAGGCTGATTCAAGGCATTTACGGGAGAAAAAATCGGCTCAAACATGAAGAAATGAAATGGCTGAGTCAGCCGAGAAGAATTTCCCCGCTTATTCGCACCTTCCTTAGAAAAAGCATCAAGTAAAAGAAAAGACTTCTGATGCTCTGGTATTATCTTTATTGAAAAAACACCAATGAATAATAATGCAATTGCTGTCGATAATAAATCTGCAACTCTTAAGTAGCTATTCGAACATATAAGTATTTTTTTAAACCATATCATTAAAATTAGTTTTGCTCTATTAATATCTTGTGCCATTGTTTTTGCAATGTATAATAGATTCTTTTTATTGGATGAAGTTGATTCTTTATTTGTTTTTTGCATTGCTTTGAACATGGTTACGATACCGAAAGCTAACCCGAAAACTAACAACATAATAACTTTGAAATCAACCTCTTGGTTTTTTTCAATCGTCTCTCTTAGCATTGCAGAAAAAGGGATGGTCAAAATTGCCGCGTAAAAGCATTGATAAGCAGTAATTCTTCCAAAGTATAAGTATATGAAAATGCTAAGGCCATAAATGGATAGAGATAGAGGAATGGCCATTGCGAAAGCATAACCATAAGATGAGTATATTAAGTATTCCGGTTGAATATCGTAATCAAAATTAATTTTATGTTTTGCATACCACATACAAATTGAAAAAATCAATACTGTTCCAATCCATTTAATGATGCTGTGCTCAATCATTTTATTGATGATTGTTTTTTTGTTGTTATAGGCACAAAAAATGAATGCTACCGAGAGGAATAATCCACAAACTAAGAAGGTTTTATCTTGAAGTAATAATGGGAACTTCATGATTACAATGCAAGCAATCAGCAAATATATAATGGATACAATATTGAAATCAAAATTTGCAATGTGTTTTCTAATGTAACGCATAAGATATCCTTTATTTCAACTTTAACGCTAAATCCTCAGCTTTTGGATGATAATACCGCATTAGCATTCTCGGGTCTTTATGCCCCGTGATTTTTGTCAGCTCGTGCATGGGGAAAATCTCAGCCAAGCGAGAGGTCGCTTCATGCCGGAGATCGTGAAATCTTAAATCTTTGAGGAAGGTGTCATCACATTGAGGTTTAGCTTGTTCATATCTTTCTCTGGCGCGCTTTACAGCTCGATCAAAAGCGCGGGTGATCGCATCGGCACGCATTCCAAAAACCTTGTCATCAGCTTGTTTAGAACGCTCCTTTAGATTGGATAGTACCATAACAGCCTTTGTGGATAAGGGGACATCGCGAGCATTACCATTCTTAGTATCCGGCAGATGTGCAACTCGCCTATCAAGATCGATAAAGCGCCATCGAAGTTCTGCAATTTCGCTACGGCGCATGGCTGTCTCTAACGCCAGAAGAATGATTGCTGGCAATACTAATGAATGTGTTGCGGCAATGATATGTTCGATCTCGTTGGCTAATTCCTTTCCTGACGTAACACCGGTTTGCTCAGAAACTAAAGGCAGCGCTTCCAGGCGTCTGGTCCTTGAGTTCTTGGGTTGGGGTTTGCGAATGGCCTCTACGGGGTTCAGCAGGCTCTCCATGCCCCATTCTTTCCGCGAAACATTGAATACATGAGAAAGTAAGGCCAAACGCCTTAAAACGGTTGCAGGAGCATAAATTTTCAACCATTCATCTCTTAGCTTGGCGACATCGGCACTCCTGATGCTGGCCATATAGTTTTTTGCCAGCTGAGTGCCTTTTAGTATCCGCACCAATGATCGGTCTTGCACTGCTCCTTTTTTGTCGGGAACAATCTCTTTTTCATAGCGCGTTAGGGCTTCATACAATGTCGTAGATTCCGCTTCGCTGCGGCTAAGCCAAACTCCTCTCGCCATTTCTGACTCGATCATTTTGGCCCAAGCATCTGCTTCTACTTTGGTGTTAAAGGTTTTGGTTTGAGAGGGAAAACCACGTTTACGGATTTGAGCTTCCCATTGGTAGTTACCACGTTTGCGTATAGTCGCCATTTCTGTCTGATTCCTAACGAACTGTGGCAATATTGTGGCAAAAAATCTATTTAAATTCGATAGGTATTGATTTCAAAGGACCAATTTACGCATTCGTAATGCGAAGGTCGTAGGTTCGACTCCTATTATCGGCACCAACACATTAAAATCCTTATAAATCAATAAGTTAGACTTAAGAATCTGCCTTTTATTCATCTATAAGAATCGGTAAATCATCCCTCATAACTGCCGTTATGGTTGATATGGCAATTGGGAATGTTAACTGTAACGGCCTGTAGTTGTACAGCTCGAACAGGTACAAGCTCAACTCGAAGCCTATGACGTTGCCAGCGTCTCTAATCAATCCCAACACTTTTAACCGTTCCACACTTAGCGCGGTGTCCCGTAACAGCCTGTCGTGATGACACGCCACGGATAAACGAGCAAATGATGGGAATCCTAACCAGTCCGGGAAAGGGGCTGGCTCTCTCGTGGTGTTCACCGTGCCATAAACGAACGGTACTCGATAAGAGAACGGTTAACTGAAAGATGCGCATAAGGCGCTTGTTATGGTGTCCCATCACGGCGCTAAATGGCTGCTATTGTCTTGAAATCACTCATGCCGATTCAATCAGGTGAGCCAATGCCAGCAATCTCAAGCGCTGCTCTGATAATCCGCCCAATTTGTAACGTCCCGCAAGTTCATAACCTACTCTGTCCAGCTTCTGTAGCATTAGGACAGGAATATTCAGGGCGAGATTTTGAGTTAACGGAATTGCATCCCCTTGAGACTTCAGAGGATTACACGGATAAAGCGTCATTCAAACCTCCTGAGCATCTCACCGATTGCCAGTGTTAAACGCTGGTCTTCTGATACCACACCTTGACCAATCTGTTCAGAAAGCTTTTCCAGCTTTGTGATAAGCGATGGATGCAGCGTCATCAGAAGATTACAACTTACTTTCTGACCATAAGCATTGAAGAGTTGATTCATTTACAGCCCTCCTGTCATTTTCCTGATTGCCTCTTTCAGGGCTGCATCTCTTTGCTGTTCAATTGTTGGCGGCTTAGGCTTGACCTTATACGTGGTGACTGCTTTGGCTGGCTTCACAGTTGGTTTATTACCTGAAGCAAGTAGCTTATAAGTTGATTCACTGATTTCTGCTTGACCGTTGAAATATTTGAATTCCATTGAGTCAGTAAGATGATTATAACTACCACGCTTTGATAGACCTTTCATTGGAATACTCATTCGGACACCTCTTTAGAGTCAGTTACAATAACGTTTAAATAGCTTTCGAATGGCTTAATTGAATCAAGGGCTTTACGGGCTTCAATTACAATCTTGTTTCGCTGGTGGACAGCTTCAGAGGCTTTTACCCGTAGCCGTTCAATCATTTTTTCAATGGTTGATTCAGCTTCAGCGGTTGCCTTATCAGTTGCATCTTTCAGGGCATTCTTTTTAGTTGAGATGAAATAGATTAAGCCCATTCCTACACGGTGAACCATATAACCTTGTTCAGCCATGCTTTGAATCACTTGTTGCTGGTTAGTTGGATAAACCTGCTTCACAATGAATCCGTGACGTTCTGAAGGATTAGCCAGATATTCAGCAGCTTTCTGATTAATCAACACTGAACGAGATTCTACAGCATCCTGATACTCCATTTCTGCTTTAGACATCTTGTCAGTGGCCTGTTGAACCTTTGGGAAATAGAGCTTCTCAATATGCTGACGTTGTTCAAAAGGTAGCAGATGGTTAATACTTGCGATGGGGTGGTTAATTGATACGGCTTTATTCAAGGTTGTCATTATTAACGCTCTCGTGAAATTCAGATACAAAAATACACCACACAGGCCGTCTTTTTACGTAACCCGTGTAGTGTCATCTGGAATGTGTAAGGGGGTTGGCTAACCTGTCCCCGAGGAAGGGATGCCACAGGAAAGCCATTAATTTGTCGGGAAATCAATCCAATACACAAATGTTAACATAATGTTAAATTCTGTCAAGGGGTTTAAGTTTCTGACAGATAGCCTTAATGATTTCGTACCGTCTGGTTTTAGTCATCATACGAGGCGGAGTGTAATCAGAGGGAGGTGTAATTCCTGTTAATTCGGAAAGGCTCTTATACTGCATGTAGAATTGATGTGTTTTTTCCGCTACGATAGTAAAGTACTTCTTCATTCATATTAATACTCCTGAAACAGGAAAGGTCACCCCCAAGATAAAACCTGAGAAAGTGACCTTCCAGCTATTCTCATCTATCTAAGACCCTGTTGACCGATTTTGATAAATGAGCATTATTGTATTATTATCATACGGAACTGTGTTTTTGTCCAGTGGTATTTTGTTATTACAGAAATTGATGAATGGTTATTATTGGCGGGGTGGGCGTGATGGCGAAAATGCATATTTAGCACTTTTTGTTAAGAAAAATTGATGAAAATATGATATAAATAGAGTTATCTGTTAAGTTAACTGATTGAGTCTTTTTGTTTCACTTCAATAAACATGGCTAACGCAAAAAGCCATGAAAATTTGATTGATTCACTTACAAAGAATATCAATAACACTTAACAGAAAGTTAAATTCCCGAATCACCAATCAAGGAATTATCCTTTCAACTTTCGCATGACTTCGCGTTGTCATGCTTCTTGCTTTCGCCTTGTAATCTTTTCAGATAGCCTATCAGAATCCCTGTATGTAATTCTGAAGCGCTGTTAATACTCAATCTACATTTCCCCTTCACAGCCCCTAACAATCCCTCAGAGACCGCTAAAAATCTCAGGTTACAATTGCATCAAACCATTGCGTTTGATATAATAATCAAACTGTTAGAGATGAGTTCTCTTTGAGTTGTGGGAATATCTGGTGTCGTTGCTTAAGCCCCCGTTGAGTCGGGATAGCCTGAGAGTTCAACTAGTCCAGCCATATCTAAAGAGATTTATCAAATGGCAGACATTCACAATAAGAGTGAATACTAAACAACCCCAAATTGTTGAGTCACCTCACCCTACAGCAATATTGTGAATTGCAACTTTTCAGACCTTCCCATCTGTTAAGCCATAGATAATCCATCACGGTGAAAAGGGTTCCTTCCCATCAAGCGTTAATCGCTGGCGGGTGAGTTTACTGGAAATATTTTTTTCTAAAAAATCTTCACCCCCCCCCCTTTTATTTCGACCTCACAGGAAACCTTCAGCATATCTACCGCACCTTTGAAGACTTTGAATAGCCTGAATACCTCTGCTTAGTGAGGGACTTTCCAGCTATTCCATACCAATAGCAAAAAATGAACATATCTGAGCTTGTAAAGCGTTCTAAGCGATTATTTAATGATGGCAACCCTAACCCACAGACTAATATAAAAACAGCTTAGAATACGTTACAGGGATCCTGATAAACGCCAGATATAAAAAAGCCCCGCTAAGATGCAGGGCGCTAACTGTTTAAGCTGCTGCTTTCCACTCTTTCTTGATTCTGAACACTGTAGCTCTACCGCATTCACATAGCTTTGCTATCTCATCAGGTGAATAAGTTCCCGCTTCAAGGTACTTTACTACCTTACTATGAAGAGCCTGATTAGCTTGCTTGCCTTTGTACTTTCCTGCGTCTTTAGCAATAGCGATACCTTCATCACGGCGAGCAGCAATGATGCCCCTCTCAAACTCTGCTACAGCACCCATCATGGTTAGAATCAATCGGGAAGCTGGTGTATTGTCAAAGCTCATTGAGTTGTCCAGAAACTTAACAATTACACCCTTACCAATTAGTGAATCAACAACTTCAAGCAAATCTTTCGTGTTCCTTGCCAGACGGTCAATACTTTTGCAAATGAGCGTGTCACCAGACTGGATGAACTCAAACAGCTTCTGAAGCTCTGGACGGTTCAAATCTTTACCGGAAACCTTCTCAACTTTAACCACATCACATATAGGCTCAAGAGCAGCTAACTGACGGTCTAAGTTTTGCTCTTTGGTTGATACTCTTGCATAACCATAAATCATGATGTGATTCCCTGAGTCTCGTTTAATTGATTTCAATGATACAGTCTCATAAGGATAACATCAACCTCTAAATGATACTTTCAGCCAACCTTTCAATCTATCTCTGTGGGGTAGACTCTAATGAGATTGCTTTGCATGGTTGGCGGCGTAGTAACGGCATGGGTTATGATATAATCAGACCGGAAGTAAACATTCGTCACCTAACCATATTACGCTAAGAGGTAACAACTTGGCTATTTTTGATTTGTTTTCGAAAAGACAAAAAAGATTGAGAGGAGAGGTTCCTGATGTGTATCAGTACACGAACCTACCTAACAATTTTCGTGTGCAGGTTATTCATATCGTCAAGGAGACAATTGGTGAGGACTACGGAAGGGGGAGTGAGCCGGGTGGCATTTACAAAGCGATAAATGACACGCTATGCCGCGAATATGGTGTTTTTAAATTAAGGGAATACCCAAACAGTAACTTCGAAGCTGTATATGATTTCTTTCTGAATGAAAAAGATATTGAAAAATGCCTTGATGTGATTGAATTAAGTTTCAAAGCAATTGATGGATATGTCAGAGAGAATCACTGGCGTTTTCACGGACATGAACAAAAATCCGACTCTGCGATAGAAGAGCTAAATATCAGATTTAAAGAATCAGGCATTGGGTTTCAGTTCGAATCAGGAGAATTGGTGAGAGTTGACTCTCAATTCATTCACTCCGATGCGGTTAAACCTACCCTTCAGATTTTAGGGCGTTCTAAAGCATTCGAAGGAGCTAATGACGAGTTCCTCTCTGCACACGAGCACTACAGGCATCAAAGATTCAAAGAATGTCTTAATGATTGCCTGAAGTCGTTTGAAAGCCTTATGAAGGCCATCCATAAAAAACGCTCATGGGAATATGGAAGTACTGATACAGCAAAGAAACTAATTTCCAGTTGCCTTTCAAATGGGCTTGTTCCTGACTACATGCAAAATCAGTTTTCATCACTGAGGATTTTACTCGAAAGTGGTGTGCCAACTATCAGAAATAAAGAGGGTGGTCACGGCCAGGGGGATGAGGTGACGAATGTACCAGAGCATCTGGCTAGCTATACATTACACCTGACAGCATCTAACCTACTATTTTTAGCAAAATGTGATGAGAATTTCACAAAGAAAAAATAATCATTGTGGTGGGGATTATATCTCTCCACCATTTTTAACAAATTAATTGATTACTGTTTTTTTTCTGAAAGCCCTCTGTACATCTGATTTAACAGACATACCTTGCCAGCTATTGGTGCTAAAGGGATGGTGACAAATTAATACCACATCCCTTTAACTGAAAATTACTGTATTTTTATGCGCCTTGTTGTGGCGAAAACTAGGATAATCAATCACTCATCGACTATTTATGCACTTTTGAAAAATGAAAACGTCAAGCCGTCAAGCTATACCGTCAAAATTGACCTGTTCCACGTACTGAGCAAGCTCTTTGAGTGAAGCCCCTTGACTGTAAGTCTTGAAAGACTCTGTGCTCCCCCTCTCATGACCTACAAGAAGCGCTATCCGGTCTTCAGGCACTTTGAGGCGGTCAAGCTCAGTGATGAACATACCACGCAATGAGTGAAAGACTTTCCTCTCCGTTTCCTTCTCGCCTAAAGCCTTTCTCTTTGCTCTGGTGAATTGCTGTGTATGCCATGTAGAGCGCTTACCATCAGCCCTGTCTGTTAACGCTGCATGTCTGAAAAGAAACTTATCAGTATGGTTTTGAATCAGCGTGTCAATAAGTCCGTTAATTGAAGGATGAACGGGAACTAATCGGGCTGCATTCTTTGTTTTGCCTTTTGAGATGCGTAAACACCTTACGTTTTCCTCGGTAACAATATCATCAGTGGTAAGACTACAAATTTCATTCAATCTCATCCCTGAATAAAGGCCAATTAAGGTAACCTGTTTCATTTCCTCATTGAGTAACCTAAAGACTTTGCTTAACTCAGAAGTAAGGAAAGGTTCATAACTATCATGTGAATTTTTGGCCTCTAACCTGTGCCCTCTAAAGGGATTATCTTTAGGTGCATCGTGATAACGATTCTTTGCAAAATCGAATAGTTGAGCCAGTGCGCTTATATAGTTTTGTAGCGTTTGAGTTGCTTTCTCTTTTTTCAATTGGTCAAGCCATCCGGTTACTACCGTTCTGTTAATGTCCTGAAGCTGTGAATCACGCTGTTTAATGTGCGAAAGAATTAACTCAACGGCTTTAGTTATCTTTAAAAGCGTTGTTAGTTTGCGTTTATCGCTATATTTCAGCAAATAAAGGTCACGTATTTGTATCAGTGTAGGACAGCGCTCAATATTAGCCCCGTAATTCACTGGTGATTCCTTTGCAAAGTTGCTGATACCACGTAGTTCATTGATTATCTGCTCAACCTTTGAGCCGTTTTGTTTTGGCTTAAGCTGTTCCCTTAGCTTGATGAACTCTACCGCTACAGCATCCCTGAAAAGCCTTGCTTGCCTGATATCTTTGGTGGCTGTGGATTTCATGTAGTAGCGCTTACCGTTGAAGTAAGGCTTCATGTAGGACGGTATAACGATTCGCACCATGTAAACCCCGCAATGGTCGAGAATCAGATATCTGTCACGCTTGTAAGTCATGTAAACCCCTGATATTTTGTCGGGGCAGTTTCAGGGTTGATATATACCTTTTGTTGCTGGTGAAAAGTCTAATTAACTAAGTTTAATCAATCGGTTAGCTAGGCTTTGTAGATAATTCATTAGAGTCTGCGAAGGTCGTAGGTTCGACTCCTATTATCGCACCATCTTTTTCAGATACTTATCTTACATTCAAGTAAAAGACGTTTTCTTCTTGTGCCGTATTTGAGAAATTGCGACCAATAATCGTGTCAATTTGTTCGTGTGTTCTGTCCGATGGCCAATTGATTAATGAACGGATCGTTGACCGCCATGGTAAACCATTGCCACATCGGCTTGTATAATACGTCACACGCTATAGTGTTGAACGCTGATCCTAATAGTCTATTGTGATTACCGATTGTTCAATCTTCCGAATATTAATGATAAATTCAACCTGATGTGGCAATTTTTATCTCTGCATGTACAACACATCTTGTGGAGGTGTTCAGCAACAGGTTTTGGCTTCGAAATAAACCTAAGTATCTTTTTAGTGAGAAATTCGAGTAGTTATGTCCCTTTTAAAATATTCTCAAAATCAGCGCTGGTTAGATCCGGTGTAGAACACAACATATCTCTGGCCAATGTCCGACGACGCTGAAGGAGCTCGTCTAGTGTTTCTTCAAACGTCGTGATTTCAGAGTCCATTACCGTTGGATAATAAACATACACATCCTTTGTCTGGCCGATACGGTAAGCGCGGTCAGTTGCCTGATCTTCTTTGGCCGGATTCCAGCAGCGGGTGAAATGAATAACGTGGTTTGCTTTCTGCACGTTAACCCCAAATCCAACTGCGACGGTGGAGAGAATAATCACGCCAAAGCCGGGTTGGGACTGGAAATCATCAATCAATCGCTGACGGCTTTTTTGGCTCTGACTTTTAGTGCTGGTATCGCCATTGATGATGACCGGACGGAAACCGAATCGCTGCTGAACAGCACGCTGAATTTCTCGCTGGAGATCGCGTAGCTCAGTAAAGATAATCACTTTGTCTTTGCTGGAATGCTTAATTTCATCCAGTGTTTTCAACATCCAGTTTAGCTTAGGTGACCCTTCCTGATAACGAGGCTCAGGGTTAACGACTGCCGGGTGTGCACAGATGAGTTTAAGACGATGTAATAGCCCCAACATCCCTGAGCCTGCTTGCTGCATTCCTTCACTAAGTGCCTGCTGTTGTTGCCAGTTTGCTATCGAAGAGAGATATAGTTGCTTTTGAGGACCAGAAAGCGGCAGCTGCTTACAGCTAACGACTTCGATTTTTTGAGGTAAATCACGCGCGACCTCTTCTTTGGTTCGACGTAATGTCTGTGGTTCAATCAACGCGCGTAAACTTTCAAGCTGCCCTGTATCCCGACCCGCCTCGTTCTCGATAGGGCGAACATAATGTTTGCCAAATTCATTAAGGGCACCTAACAGGCCCGGCTGGGCGAAATCAAAGAGGCTCCACAGGTCTACAAGCGTGTTTTCGACAGGCGTGCCGGTGCATGCCACTTTGAATCTTGCTTGAATCGCATTAGCTGCATGAGTGATTAATGCTGCCGGGTTCTTTATTTTTTGAGCCTCGTCGCAGACCATGATGGACCATGGCTGGCGCGCCAGTGAAAACTCCTGATCGCGAAGCGTTTCATAGGTTGTCAGAATGATTTTCGCCTCACCCTGCCAGCCGGGTTTTAGCAAATTTTTGATCCCCTGGGACTGCAGATGAGCAGGAATAGCCTGTTTCGGGTATTTCACCGCTTTAATGGTGTCACCATACAATTTCATCACAGGAATTCCGGCTGTATAGAAGAAATTGTCCAGTTCACGTTCCCAGTTATCCAAAAGTGAAACGGGGGCAACGATGAGGCTTGGTGGCTCGTCAGGGAATTTTTCAATGAACCAAACCAGGAAGCTCAGGATTTGCAGCGTTTTCCCCAGCCCCATATCATCCGCTAACAGGCAACCTGCGGTTTCCTGAGGTGAACGAAGGAAAAGCTGCTGAAGCCAGGCCACGCCTTCGCGCTGATGGTCTTTAAGCCGGATGTGCTCTTTCAGGCTCAGTGGAATTTCAGGTTCAGCATGGCGTGCATTGAGAAGTGAGTCTCTTCGCTTTTTAATGTAAACAGCTTCTTCAATATTCTGTTCAATTTTGAGCACTGCCCGGGCTGTTTTTTCAACAACATTGCCCTCTGACTCATGTGCTGCATTTTGCTGTTTTTCCCAGTTCTTACTGAAGGTTTTAGCTGCATCCAGCGGCAGTTCAGTCTCATTCCATGGGGAGATGATGTGCGTTTCGCCAGTTGCTTCTGCCTGGGTGATTCTTTCCTGCAGTTCATCGAAATGCTGCAGGTTATCAGGTTGCCAACCATCAAGCATTTCTACCGAAAATTCGGAGAAGTCGCCATCAGGGATCCAGTTTTCACTTTGCGCCTTGGTCAGCCAGGGAGAGGATATTTTTTCAAACTCACCGATGCCAATGACGCGATCGCCATATTTACCCAGATCCAGAACATCATTAAATTCTTTACCTTCGACTTCCTGCTGCCAGCGCGACAACAGCGACTGGCAATCATGCCATTGCTGTTCAGTGAATTGGCTCAGTTCCAGCTCGTAACCCTGCCAGGAACCTGCTGGCATTTGCGCGGCAACACTTATCCCTACGGCCTGAACAAATTTTTCCAGTTCCCATGGAGCCGAGAACAGGAATGATACCTCCGGTTGCGGCAGGGGTGAGACCGGCTCCAGCACCAGCGTAATATTCTCTATCTTATTCTCATCATTAATCTGGGGTTGAAGCTGGAAGTGATGAAAGAAAATATGGGCATCAACCAATGCCTGTTCGTGTTCCTCGGGGGCAATAACACTGGCGGCATCTTCACCCAGGAAAGTATAGGGATTGCGTACAAAGGAAAGCGCTTCACTACCGGCAACCCGGCGACCGGGAATGGAGTGTATTGAATTCAGGACTTCTTTTACTTCAGGTGGGATGATGACATGGCTGAGCTCGCCGTTCTCTCCGGGAATACGATAGCTATCGTGGACCTGTGAGTTCTTGTCAAAGCTGCCGAGCCAGTTAGCGGGTTGGTCCTCAAAGTGGGGTTCAATCTCGATAACGGCAGTATCAGCAACCGTCGCCTTACGCAGGCGTAACGACAATGAAGTGGGTTTGATGACGTGCGTTTTTTCTAAATAATCATCAAATTTTGCAGCAGCCTGTTTCGCGCATTTGCGAATTGCAGCCCATCCCAGTTGGTTGGTGGTCTCGCCGGGAGCCTGAGTTTGCTGCATGCTTAGCTGCTCGGTTGCCTGCAAGAGCGCCCAGTTTTCCCGTGATAACAGATACTGCTGGTTTTCATGAATAAAAATAGCCCCGGTGCGGCTAAGGCGGAGCGATTGACGCATGGGAAACGTAGCCCATTCAGCAATCCAGACGCGGAAATTATTATCGCTTAAAGCTCCTCGCGAACTCAAACTTGCACGTAGGGGCAAAACCTCAGGCACGCCAATCAAAGGCAGACTGCTGGCATGTTCTTCATCTTCCAGCAGGCGATACAGAGATTCCCAGCTCAACAACCATCGGTCTGTTAGTGATATCAGATAGTCTTCTTCAGCCAGTTGCTCAAGCCAGGATGCCAGAGCCCAAAGCTCTGGGTCATCAACCAACGATTGCGGAAAACTGAGCCCGTTTTCTTCAGTCTGGTACTGATGCTTCAGGTGGCGTTCTATCTGCTGACGGTTTCCCGTCAGTTTACTTAACAGACGTTTCAGCATTATTTAATCCAGTAGCGATGCGGTTCTTTAGTCACAGGGGTGAACCCAAGTCGAAGCAACTCTCTTTCTGTTATATCGTCAGGTGCTTTGAGCTGGACGGACAGCACGCCGCCTTTTTGTCGGTTATCACTGACGATGCATGGGGTATTTTCAACCAGGCGCTGTATTGCTGTATCCCGCAATGGATTGATGATTTTGATGTCAGATACCGAGGCGGGTGAGGGCGCTTTTTTATCTATAAATTTGACGGGTTCTTCAGCCATCCAGCGGATACCCAGCTTGCGCAGCTCATCATCGTATTTCAGCATCCAGCCGGTTATGCGGACTTTGTTATAACCTTCGGCTCGTGGCATATGTGGCATTCGGAGTGCACAGCGTCCCTGATCTTTTAGATGTATGTTGATGTCCAAGGTTCGTGATTCCGGGTTAAAGGGGGCATGGCCGATCCTGTAGGCATACATTGCATTACCGGTTCCGGAAAACTCAACGAACAAATAGTCATTGATTTGCATGATCATGGCGTTATCCAGATTACGTCCGCCTCGTAACTGGCTCAACCGTCCTTTGTTTTCCTCGCGGAATTTCACAAAATCGCTTCCACGATCATGCCAGGCATCTGGCCCCATCACGATACGGGTGAATCCCATCTGATTCGCAAAGCGCAGCCAGTAGTGCAGTCGCGCCTGGTCAACATCGCCGTTTCCGCGAAGCAGTTCAAAGAAGTGCATCAGATCCTGTTTTGCTAACCAGCCACGCACCATTGCAGCGACAGGCTCAGAAACATACTGATGCCACTTATTCTGCTGACTCTTGAGCTGAGGGTTATCCCAGTATTCGAGGGCGGCCTGTTTCAGGGCGGAATGCGCTTGATCGCGATAGGTTGAATGGTAATAGCGGGTCAGTGTCGCCGTCATAATGTCATCACGAAAACGCACCCATTGCGCCGCCAGGCCTAATATCCAACTGATTTTTTCCAGAAAATGAGGATCGTCCAGAGTATCAAGCTGCGCCAGCAATACGGTGAAAATACGTTTCCACAACCAGCTGCTATCGGGGATTTGCGCTATTTTTTCTAATGATGATAAAGAGTTACTTTCACCGGAAAGCAACTGTTGGGATATTACACCGCCAGCCTGAGGCGTAAAAATGTCGTGATAAAACTCGATGGTTTTCATCCACGATTTTTCTCTGCGGATAGCCGCTTTCACCACGAAGTAGCCTTTGGCAATATGCCCGCGTAGCACACACCAGTGCGGGTTTGTTTCAGGAGACTCATGCCTGTAGGCAAAATAGCTTGAACAGAGTGCTGCCCAGTCCCGACGTTTCAGCGTCTTGGTTTCTATTCTTTTTTCTATTGCACTGTTTATTTCGGGGAAGAACGCATCATCTTCGAGTAATACCGGTTGGCCTGGATGTTGTGGGTCACTATCGGCGAGGCCATAAAACACCATCCGCCATTCACGTTCACTCAGTTCTTCCGCAAGACGAAAACGACGCAGCGCTGCCAGCCGCATTTCATGTGGGGGCGTGGGGATTTTCTCTGCTTTATCAAATCGTTTTTCCATCTCGCGGCCAGCAGAGGCCAGCGCGTGGAAATCATTGCGCAGATAATGCTCCTCCTGCTGGCTGGAAGAGAGCTTTGCTGCGATGCGCTGCGATAGAGAATTCAACGCGGGCGTCATTGCGGCATTACCAGCTGGCAAACTTCTTTATTCACAACGGGCGGGAAATCCACCTCGTCTGCGGCATCATGCTTATCTTTCAGCCCGAAGAACTGCATACGCAACTCAACGCGGCGACTGGCTTCTTTGCTCTCTTTCGCGTTATTAAATGAGACACCCCCCGCAAGGAAAAGCTTACGGATTTGGATCTGCTGTTCTGCAGAAATGCTTTTTTGCAGAGGGCTACGGCTATCGAGCAAACTGCACATCACCCACTCAGAGCGCTGCAGGGAGAGATGCAGGTTGTAAAGATACGAGCCATCGGTATCGGTAAACCCTTCAATGACGATTTGCTTAAACCACTTTTTGCCTTCGTCACTGTCGGATGCCTCCAGCACCAGCGGAACGACATCCTGTAATGCTTTTTGCCCTTCAGCATTAAGGAAAAAACGGTTGTGGTCGAAACGACCAGCTTCACCAAAGCTGATGCGGTTATCGTGGCAATCCACCACGATGGTTTTGTTTACACTGCGGGCATGCAGTTCCAGGCGCTCACATAATCTGGCGATGTCCTGCCCTCTGACTTTTTCCCCTTGCTCCGCGCGTTGAATTCGTTGTGTAACGGAGCTTAGCGACGCGACCATCACCACCAGGAATAACACCATCATGGCGGTCATCAGATCGGCGTAAGAAATCCAGAAGGGCTTCTCAGCTTCATCACTGCGACGTTTTTTAACACCAAATGCATTACCAAACATCAGCTGTCACCCCCTCATGCACGCACGCGAGACAGTACATCATCAAGCTCGCTGACGCTTTCACCGATCTGTTCAACAGAGCCCGCAAGCAGATTAGAGGCTTTCGCCATTTCGACATCCAGTTTGCCCAGCGTCTTATCGAGACTGCGTGAAACACCTTCTGAGAAGTCTTCAAAACCTTTCCCAAGCACATCGCTGACATTTTCCATAAAGGTCTGGGCTTCACGGTTATAGCTCTGCAAGCGCTCTGCGTGCTGCTTAAGATCGGTGATGAACTGACTACGGGTGGTTTGTTCAGACTGGGTATTTGCTGCGAGCAATTCGAGCATGGCAATGGATTTGCTGACGGCTTCTCGATTGTTACGATAATCGCTCACTACTGAAGTGAGTTCGCTGGTGGCAAGGGAGAGCGATGAACCCGCCGATTGCGCTTTATTCAGTACGTCAGCCGTCAGGTGATTCGCTTCCGACACCTTATCGCCTGCGTGTTCAAAACGCTCGGCGGCAACACGCATTTTATCCGCGCCATTTTGCATATCCTGAATCTGTCGGTTGGTCTGTTCTGCGAGTTTGTTCAGCGTTTCGGTGGTTCCCTGATGCTGACTAGCAACGGTTTCAATCAGCTGTTTGATCTGATCGTCTACTTCACTCATCACACGCTGCGTCTGTTCGTGCAGAGACTGCTGGTTAGCCTGCTGGTTCGCTGATATCTGTTGCTGACCCTTATCTATCTGGCCAAACAGATTGCCCAACTGCTCCCCGAGTGCTTCGACAGAGGCCGCCATTTTTTCCATGGTTGCGCTTTGTCCCTGCTGCACTGAATTCTGAATAGCTTCAATAAAGGCGGACATATGTTCTGCCTGGGCTTTTTCCCGTGCTTCGCTATCGGCAAACATTTTCTCAAGCTGTCGTGCCATGCGCTCACCGGCACCTTCACCCTCAGCGCCTATTTTCGCAACAGAGGCTTGTAAATTGGTCAGCATGTCATTCATGCCTGCCTGCATGGCCTGCTGGCCCGATTTCATTTCAGAGAGGAGTTGTTCAATTAACTGCGCGCTACCCTGGCGGGAATCGTCGCTGACCTGACGCATATCCTGCAGCAGAGCGGAGAAGCCGCTTTGCATCGTCTGGATAGCCCCGACGGTTTGCCCCATCATTTCGTTGAGATTCGTAAACTGCTGGCCAAAGGTGGTATCGAGCTTCGCCATAAATGCGGTCAGCACATCCTGCAGCATGTTCTGTACCATACCGCTTTGATCGCCGCTGGCGGTCTGAACCGCACCCGCAATTTTATCCAGCGGTGACTTCAGGCTATTTTCGATTGCGCCACTCACCTGATCAGCAAACTGTGCGCCAGATTCTCGGTAGGTGTTGCTTAATGTATTCGCGAGGCGTTCATTTTCAACTTTCTGGCTTTCGGCGAGATGCAGCAGCATGTCACGAAGATCGGTAACCAGGCTCTCTTTCAGGTGACGCGCCTGGGTAGCACTTTCGTTGCTGGATTTCACCAGCGAGGCGAGGTATTCCTCCCCCACGCCGCTAACGTAGAGCTTGTCGATAGCGGCGGTAAATTTTTCGAGATACTTATAACACTTGGCGATGGACAGTTTTTCCAGCCAGGTGACGAAAATAGAGGCGGCAATAGCCACGGCAGAGCCAAGGAATGCGTACAACACATCGTGCAGCAAATTATTGACACTGCTGGTAACCTGCTCCGGCGTGCTGGGGTCGAAGTGGTTGAGGCCAATCATCAGGCCGTAAAACGTACCGATAATCCCCACACCGGTCAGAATACCGGGCAGGTGTTTGAAGAATTCCGTATTGAGTGGAATATCGACTAACTGCTGCTCAGAGAAGTAGCTCGAGCTTGGCGCCGTGGCACGAATGCGGACGATTTTTTCTTCCCCACCTTCCAGCTCACTCTGCGGGTGTAACGACTCTTCAAACTCATTCCACGCGTGTTTGAGTTCAGGGCGCTTAAAGAGATTTTGAAGATGGGCGAGCTGTTCCTCTGGGGAATTGCTTTCAATGCTATTAATTGATTGGGTGTATTTTTTCAGGCTGTTAACAATGTTAATGGCCCGGAATAAATAAAAGAAAATAAAGCAGGCAACGGCCAGGCTCACGATGCAGATTACGCTGAAGGGCACATTATGGGGCTCCACAGATGTAAGCGTCACTAAAAATGAATTAAGCCAGGACATATTTTTACCCGTTGAATATATTAATCAGCATTTAAATTACCATCGACAACAATCTGATTACCTTTAATCAAAATTTCTTTGTTGTGATAGCCATCGTCGCGCCGCGATCCGCAAACAACCCCACCCGTTCATGGGATGAGCGGTACATGCAGGGAGATTTAATGGAATGGCGGTTTAGTTTCCTATTATTTAGCGATCAAAAGCAAATTTCTTTACGTTGTTTCGTTTGTAATCATTAACGTTCCGGGTATCATTTTGCGAACTGCATTCCAAAACTAAATTTGCGATAAGGCATTTTTGCGCTTTCGCTGCGATCGACCTCGAGGATTTTCATGAACAACGCCGAACAACAGTTCCTGAACGAGCTGGATAATAAATTCTGGAAGGCCGCCGACAAGCTGCGCGCCAATATGGATGCCGCCAACTACAAGCATGTGGTGCTGGGGCTCATCTTCCTGAAGTATGTTTCCGATGCCTTTGAAGCCCGTCAGCAGGAGCTCATCACCCTGTTTCGCGATGTCGGCAACCCGGACAACATCTACGCCATGTCGCGGGAGGATTATGAGTCCGACGAAGAGTACGCACAGGCGATTGCCGATGAACTGGAAGTGGAAGATTACTACACCGAAAAGAACATCTTCTGGGTGCCGAAAGCCGCTCGCTGGGACACGCTGAAAAACAAAGCAATGCTGCCGACAGGCACGGTGCTGTGGGTAGATGAAACCACCGGACAGGACGTCAAGCTGCGCTCCGTTTCCTGGCTGGTGGACAATGCGTTAGATGAAATTGAAAAAACCAACCCGAAGCTGAAAGGTATACTGAACCGCATTAGCCAGTATCAGCTGGGCAACGAGGTGTTAACCGGGCTGATTAATACCTTTTCGGATGCCAACTTCAGCAACCCGGAATATAACGGCGAGAAGCTCAACTTAAAGAGCAAAGATATTCTTGGCCACGTTTACGAGTATTTCCTCGGGCAGTTCGCGCTGGCGGAAGGTAAGCAGGGCGGCCAGTACTACACGCCAAAAAGCATCGTGACCCTGATTGTCGAAATGCTCCAGCCTTACAACGGCCGTGTATATGACCCGGCGATGGGCTCCGGCGGGTTCTTTGTTTCCAGCGACCGCTTTATTGAAGAGCACGCGGGCGAGAAGCAGTACAACGCCGCCGAGCAGAAGCAGAAAATTTCCGTTTACGGCCAGGAGTCCAACCCGACCACCTGGAAACTGGCGGCGATGAACATGGCGATCCGCGGGATCGACTTTAACTTCGGAAGCAAAAACGCCGATACGCTGCTGGACGATCAGCACCCAGATCTGCGCGCCGACTTCGTGATGGCTAACCCGCCGTTCAACATGAAGGAGTGGTGGAACGCGAAGCTGGAAAATGACGTGCGCTGGAAGTACGGCACGCCGCCGCAGGGTAATGCCAACTTCGCGTGGATGCAGCACATGATCCACCACCTGGCCCCGAAAGGTTCGATGGCACTGCTGCTGGCCAACGGTTCGATGAGTTCCAACACCAACAACGAAGGCGAGATCCGCCGCAACCTAATCGAAGCCGATCTCGTTGAGTGCATGGTGGCGTTGCCAGGACAACTGTTTACCAATACTCAAATCCCGGCCTGTATCTGGTTCCTGACCAAAGACAAAACCGGCGGCAACGGCAAATCACACCGCAAAGGCGAAGTGCTGTTTATCGACGCGCGCCAGATTGGCTATATGAAAGACCGCGTGCTGCGCGATTTTACCCGTGAGGATATCGCCAAAATTGCTGACACCTTCCACGCCTGGCAGGCGGATAAAGACTACGAAGACGAAGCCGGATTCAGCTTCTCCGCGACGCTGGAAGATATTCAGAAAAACGACTTTGTGCTGACCCCAGGGCGTTACGTTGGTGCCGCCGAGCAGGATGAAGATGATGAGCCGTTTGCCGAGAAGATGGCACGGCTGACAATACAACTGAAAGACCAACTGGAAGAGAGTGCGAAGCTGGAGAAGCAGATTAAGGCGAATCTGGGGGGGCTGGGTTATGAGTTTTAAAGAGCAGCGCCTTGAGGATCTTTGTGAGTTAGTTATTGATTGTCCTCACTCCACACCAAAATGGACGGATAAGGGTTTTATTGTTCTCCGAAATCAAAATATTCGTAATGGTGTATTGGATCTTTCCGCACCGAGCTTCACAGATGAAGATGGGTACAAGAGTAGGATTAAGAGAGCAAAACCAAGAGTGAATGATATTGTATTTACTCGTGAGGCTCCAATGGGAGAGGTTTGCTTAATTCCTGAAGGAATAGATTGTTGCCTGGGCCAACGTCAGGTTTTATTAAGGGCCAATAGTGAAATTGATCCATATTATTTATTTTGGGCCTTGCAGTCTCCTTATGTACAACATCAAATTTCCTGGAATGAGGGAACAGGTACGACAGTAAGTAATGTGCGAATTCCTGTACTCAAGGATTTGAAAATCCCTCGACTGGGGGAACATGAGTCTTGGATTGCAAAAACCATGACTTCTCTGGCATTGAAATCTCAAATAAATGAAAAAATAAATCAAACCCTCGAACAAATGGCGCAAGCCCTGTTCAAGAGCTGGTTTGTAGATTTTGAACCGGTAAAAACTAAAATGGCTGTGCTGGAAGAGGGCGGTTCGCAGGAAGACGCGACTCTTGCAGCCATGACGGCGATTTCCGGGAAAGATGCTGATGCGCTGGCGGTTTTTGAGCGTGAACACCCTGAGCAATATGCTGAGTTAAAAGCAACGGCAGAGCTGTTTCCGTCTGCGATGCAGGAGAGTGAGTTGGGGGAGATTCCGGAAGGTTGGAGGACTGAGAATGTTGAAAATATTATCAACAGATTAAAAGTAAAAAATACCTTTCCCGCTGATTGTATTAAGCAATTTGGACAGCATCCAGTGCTTGAGCAAGGGGCTAAGATTTATCAGGGTTATCACGATGAAGAACCTTCGTTTAATGCATCCTTGCAAAGTCCAATGTTTATTTTTGGTGATCACACTTGTGTGATGCATCTGTCAACTGTGCCATTTGATATTTCTAAAAATACATTGGTTCTGAAAGGTAAGGGATTTAACACGTATTGGACATTTTTTGCCTTAAAGGGTAAGCAGAAGTTTCAAGAGTACAAAAGGCATTGGTCAGACCTAAAAGTTAAGCAGGTTGTTATTCCTGATGAAAATAATGGTTTGTTGTTAACTAAATACTTTGCCGTCAAATGTGAGGGTTTATTCGGGTTATTGGAGCAAAATAGAAAACAAAATTTAATTTTGCAAAATATCCGAGACACCCTTCTCCCCAAACTCCTCTCCGGTGAAATCCCCCTGCCGGAAGCCGAGCAGGCGGTAAGCGAGGTGGAAAATGTATAAAGTCGATACGCCGACCAACAGCTTGCACTCCTTGCAAGAAGTGTCGTTCAGCAGCCTCGGCTTTCGCGAGCGCGATCATTTACAGGAGTGGCTGGCGAAAAATCCGCAGACGCTGACCAAAAAAGACGACAAAGAAGACGAACTGCTGATTATCCAGAAAGAGTTCGCCGGCTTTGACGACACCAAAGAGCGCCTCGATCTCCTGGCGCTCGATAAAAAAGGCAACTTGGTCATCATTGAGAACAAGCTCGATGATTCCGGGCGCGACGTGGTGTGGCAAGCGCTGAAATACGCCGGTTACTGCGCCAACCTGCGTCAGGAGAGCGTAGTTGAGATCTTCCAGCTCTATCTGGATCAGTTCGACCCTAATGAGAACCGCCAGGCGGCAGACGTCATCTCTGAATTTATGGGCTGGGAAAGCCTGAAAGAAGGGGTACTCAACCGTAAAGGCACCCAACGGGTCATTATGGTCGCGGCTAACTTTCGCAAAGAGGTTACCAATACTGCGCTGTGGCTGATGCAGTTTGGTATTCGGGCGCAGTGCTTCAAAGTAACGCCGTACCGTTTCGGTGAAGACGTGTTTGTCGATATCCGCCAGGTTATCCCAACCCCGGAAGCGGAATCGTACATGATCGGCATGGCGCAGAAAGAGGCGGAAGAACAGTCCACCTCCAGCAGTAGCGAACTGCAGCAACGCCATTATCTGCGCCGCGAGTTCTGGACGATGGCACTGGAAAAATTCCGCTCCAGCCCCTGTTCACTGTTTAACAACCGGGCACCCTCAACCGATCACTGGCTGGCTGCCGGGTCGGGTGTTAGCGGCGTGCCGTTTGAACTGATCTTTTCCCAGAAAGACGCTCGCGTGCAGCTCAATATTTCGCGCGGGGATGCGCTGGAAAACACCTGGTTATTTGAACGCCTTCAGGAACGTAAAACACACATTGAATCGCTGTTTGGCGAGCCGCTCGACTGGCGTTTACTGCCAGAGCGAAAAAGCTGCCAGATCGTCTGTTCAAAGGCGTTTGATGGCGGCAATAAAGAGATATGGCCTGCCATTATCGACTGGATGATGGATAGAATGAACCGTCTGGAAAAGGCGATCCGCCCGAGTTTGCTGGAGCTGGCGATTGAGCTGAAACAGACCGGTATAATCACCGAGGGAGAGGAAGAGTAATGCTGAGTGAAGACGATTTAGAGCAGCAATGCCTGAAATGGTTTGCTGAACAGGACTGGGAAGTGCTGCACGGGCCCGATATTGCGCCGGATGGCGACAACCCGCTGCGTGCTTCATTTCATGATGTGTTTCTGCGCCCGGTAATACTGGAGCAGCTACAAACCATCAACCCCCATCTCCCTGTTTCCGTGCTGGAAGAGGTGATACTGCGTATTACCCGCCCCGAAAGCCCGGATCTGGTCGTCAGTAACAAAGCCTTCCACCATCTGCTGCTCGACGGCGTACCCGTTGAGTACAAGCGTGAAGACAAGACAGTTCACGATAAAGCGCTGCTGATGGATTTTAACCATCCCGGCAATAACCGCTTTATGGTCGTGAATCAGGTGGCTATTCAGGGGATAAAACAGGTTCGTCGTCCGGATATCATTTGCTATATCAACGGCCTGCCGGTGGCGGTGATTGAGCTGAAAAGCCCGATTGATGCCAATGCGGATATCTGGGCTGCGTTTAATCAGCTGCAGACCTATAAAAACGAACTCAGCGACCTGTTTATCTGCAACGAAGCGCTGGTGGTGAGCGATGGGCAAAATGCTCGCATCGGCTCTCTCACGGCAGATGAAGAGCGCTTTTTGCCGTGGAAAACCGTGGCGAACGAAAACGACAAACCACAGTTTGACTGGCAGCTTAAAACCGTCGTGCAGGGCTTTTTTAACCGTGAATTATTGCTCGATTACATCCGCTATTTTGTCCTGTTTGAGAACGACGGCAAACGGCTGATTAAGAAGATTGCCGCCTATCATCAGTTCCATGCAGTGCGTGAAGCGGTGACGGCAACGATTGTGGCCTCGACCGGGAAACACCTGCCGCTGCACAGCAATATTCAGCCCGGCAGTAAAAAGGCGGGTGTGGTGTGGCATACCCAGGGTTCCGGCAAAAGTATCTCCATGTGTTGCTACGCCGGGAAACTGCTGCAACAGGCGGAGATGAACAACCCGACGATTGTGGTTGTGACGGATCGTAACGATCTCGACGGGCAGTTATACGCCACCTTCTGCCAGGCACAGGATTTGCTGAAGCAGACGCCACTACAGGCCAACGATCGCGATGAATTGCGCGAGCTGCTTAATGCTCGTGAATCCGGCGGCATCATCTTTACCACCGTGCAGAAGTTTGCGCCGCTGGATGGTGAGCAGAGTCATCCGGCGCTCAACCAACGCAGCAATATCGTGGTGATTTCGGATGAAGCGCACCGTAGCCAGTATGGCCTGAGCGCCACGCTGGACAGACAAACTGGCGTCTACAAATACGGCTACGCTAAACACATGCGCGATGCGCTGCCGAACGCATCGTTTATGGGCTTTACCGGCACGCCGATTGCCTCGGAAGATAAAGATACCCGTGCCGTGTTCGGTGATTACGTCTCTATCTACGACATTCAGGATGCAGTCGATGATGGCGCGACGGTGCCGATTTATTACGAATCCCGGCTGGCAAAACTCGACCTGAACCATGAGGAGCTGGAAACGCTCTCCGACCAGGTGGATGAGCTGGTGGAAGATGAAGAGACGGGCCAGCAGGAGAAAACCAAAGGTGACTGGAGCCGTCTGGAAAAGCTGGTAGGTTCAGAGCCTCGCATCAAACAGGTTGCTGTCGATCTGGTTCAGCACTTTGAAACGCGCAATGCGGCCATGAACGGTAAAGCGATGATTGTCGCTATGAGCCGTGATATCTGTGTGAAGCTTTACGATGCCATCACAGAGATCCGCCCGGACTGGCACAGCGCGGATGTCGAACAAGGCGCGATCAAAGTCATCATGACCGGCTCGGCATCTGATAAAGACCATCTCCAGCCGCACATCTACAACAAGCAGACCAAAAAGCGTCTTGAAGCGCGCTTTAAGGATTTGAACGATCCGCTGAAGCTGGTGATCGTCCGTGATATGTGGCTGACCGGGTTTGATGCGCCGTGCTGCCACACCATGTATATCGACAAGCCGATGCGCGGGCATAACTTGATGCAGGCCATTGCGCGTGTTAACCGCGTGTTCCGCGATAAGCCCGGCGGGCTGGTGGTGGATTACATCGGAATCGCCAACGAACTGAAGCAGGCGCTGAAAACCTATACCGACTCAAAAGGGAAAGGGCAGACCACCGTGGATGCCCGGGAAGCCTTTGCCATTCTGTTGGAAAAAATCGACGTCATTCACGGGATGTTCGCGCCCTCAGCAGGAAAACCAGGCTTTAGCTACGAAGGCTTTTCTCGCGATCCATTAGCGTTTCTACGCGATGCCGTTAACTACATTCTGGGTCTGGATGACGGTAAAAAACGCTATCTCGACGTCTCACTGGCGATGAGTAAAGCCTGGTCGCTCTGTAACACCCTTGATGAAGCTGAACCCTTACAGGAGGAGTTCGCGTTCCTTTCGGCGATCAGAGTGGGGCTTATCAAGCTGGATCCTAAGGAGAAGTTTAGCCAGTCAGAAAAGAACTCTTTACTGAGCAAGATTCTCGATAACGCCGTTGTTGCGACAGGGGTTGAGGATGTTTTTGCCCTGGCCGGGTTGGATAAACCAAACATCGGTTTGCTGTCAGATGAATTCCTGGAAGAAGTGCGAGAAATGCCGCAGCGTAATCTGGCGGTGGAACTGCTGGAAAAACTGCTGAATGACGGCATTCATGCCAGGTCTGGCAACAACGTGGTGCAGCAGAAAAAATATTCTGACCGTTTGAAAGCCGTTCTGCTGAAATACAATAACCGGGCGATCGAAACCGCACAGGTGATTGAAGAGCTGATACAGATGGCGAAAGCGTTCCAGGAAGCGATGGCGCGCGATGATGCGCTGGGCCTAAACCCGGATGAAATAGCCTTCTACGATGCGCTGGCGGAAAACGAAAGCGCGGTGCGTGAACTGGGCGACGAGACGCTTAGAAAGCTGGCTATTGAGGTGACGCGGCAACTGCGTAAATCCACCACCGTAGACTGGCAGGTTCGTGAAAGTGTTCGCGCGCGTCTTCGTATTCTGGTGCGCCAGACGCTGCGTAAATACAAATATCCACCGGATAAAACGCCAGGTGCCGTAGAGCTAATCCTGAAGCAGGCGGAAGTGGTGTCGAACAGCTGGACGTCATAGCGTTATATCTCCCTTAGTGATAGCAGGGGGTATCGCCTTCCGTTAAACCTGAAGCGTGAAATTGTTCCGAACGACATACCCAATAAAAGACCGGCAACAGCCGGTCATTTATATTTTTACCTGTCCACTACATCAAAGTGAGTAATTCACTGCTCACTCCCTATAAAGGAAGTTTCCATCATTTCTGGCGTATCAGCCATTTAATCCCTCTGACAGCTCCGACAAACCATCACACATCTCCTGCAACTCATTAAACATCCTTGCCACATGGAAGCCATCGCACACCGAATGATGGACCTGCACCGCGAGCGGCAGCAGCACTTTTCCATCCTGCTCGTAGTATTTCCCAAACGTGAACATAGGCGAAAAGAAGTTCTTCATGTGCGCAATGTTCATATTAAAGTTGGTAAACGTTACCCACGGAATAGACGAGACGAAGAAGACATTTTCCCGGGACTCTTCCTTAGGCCAGTAAGAAAGGCTATTTCCATAGCGGGCCGTATCTTCTGCATACGTATTCTGGAAGTGATGAATATTGCCGTCATAGTGGCTCCACAGTGACGAAAAGGTCTCCGTTTCGGGGTGGAAAATGGTGTAGCTGGGATGAACTTCATTCCATATGACAAGCTCATTGTCCTTCATGGCCATGCGGAACTCAGGATGCCGGTTCATGATGTTAGACAGGAGAAAAATGATCGTCGGGTAAAACTTCCAGCCCACCGCTTTGATATGTTTTCGCAGCGCGGTAATGTCGATCAGAACGGTTTGGTTAATTGTGCATTCAGCGAATGACTGGAAGACTTCAAAATGCTCCTTCCTTGGCCAACGAGATAAATCAACAGGCGTATACTCCGGGGCTGTTTTTTTCATTGTTTAACCTTTGATTATCAACCGTCTACGTGATTTTGGGCCAGAAACAACCGGACAACCATTTCAACCGTATCTAATCTTCCTGTCAATCTCAGCCTGTGGCTTTCCGAACAGGTATCCCTGCACGAGATCGCAGCCAAGCGCCTGAAGCCGTTCAAGCTGCGCTTCGGTTTCAACACCCTCTGCAATGACCCGCATGTTGAGGCTCTTCGCCATGCCGGTAATCAATTTAACGATATTAAGGGCATCATCCTGCGTGGATATCGGATTCACAAAAGATTTATCTATTTTAATTTTATCAAAATTCAGTTCACTCAGTCGTGAGAGCGAGGAATATCCCGTTCCGAAATCATCGATGGAAATTTTGACACCCAGTGCCCGGAGCTTTTTGAGAATAGTGATCGGCATGTTGCTGTCACTGAAGAGCGAAGACTCTGTTACCTCTAGCTCAAGTCGGCTGGCCGGTAGCCCTGTCTCTTTCAGGATGGACTGCACCATCGTGGTAAACGATTTTGTGCCTAGCTGAACGGGGGAGACGTTCACCGAGATCCTGGCCGGCACCGCCCAGGAAACTGCTTCCCGGCAGGCCATCTCAAGCACCGACTTGCCGATCTCATTGATCATCCCCGTTTTTTCAGCGACGGAAATAAAATAATCTGGCGCGAGTATCCCTTTTACCGGGTGTATCCAGCGAATAAGCGCTTCATAGCCGTAAATTTCATTGCTGAATGAATCGACAATAGGCTGGTAATAGACAACGAATTCATTGTGATCGATCGCCATAGCCATATCATGTTCAAGGGTTCTGCTTTCCTGCAGTCTTTGCAGCATCCACTGACGGAAGACTTTGATCTGCTGCGAACCTTCTTTTTTCGCTTCGTAAAGGGCCAGATCGGCAAATTTGTATAGATAATCAGAGCGTCGTTCATTATCAGATAAAACGATGCCCACGCAGGTGGCAATTTTTATCAGCTGGTTATTAATCGTATAGGGCTGGCTGATATGATCGCTGATTTCTTTGGCGCGCGAAACGGCGGCGGTTTCCGTGAGTCCGCTGGAGAGAAGGGCGAATTCATCGCCGCCCAAACGGTAAAACGTATCCGTTGCGCTGCTCATCGAGGTCAGCCGTCGGGAGACCTGATTCAACAGCAAATCTCCCGTATCGTGGCCATAGGTATCGTTGACCTCTTTGAAACGGTCTAAATCAAATAACATCACCGTGACGGGGACGTGGTTTTTATCTGCCTGAAGATTAATTTTGTTGAGATCGTCCCAGAAGAAAAGGCGGTTTTTCATGCCGGTGAGGGAGTCATGATAAACATCATACTCCAGCTTCGAGTTCTGAATTTGCAGCTTTTCTTTTGA
>OKVN01000229.1_pt1 | contig 26983 bp, 18 predicted proteins | sample 1606961 | NCBI WGS metagenome assembly OKVN01 (sample SAMN03281020, study PRJEB24777) | human gut metagenome | isolation source: fecal sample PR170 from 1 month old male Malay infant, vaginal delivered... | place: Singapore | collected 2005-12-29 | reverse complement strand
GATATAGGTAAAGCGAGATAATTAGATAAAACTTAAATAGTAACTTGACTTAAGAATAAAGAGTGCTATATCTATTTATAGCTAACATGTTTTTATTTTGGCTGCCAGATGCTTTAATTTTTTCGCTCACATAGATATAAGATCGTTATATACCTTGTCCTGATATTCAGAAATATAACATTCCTTTTTTATTAGATACTACAAGGCGTCAGGAACTTGGTTTGATCCTCCTCACTTTATTGAGGATTGAATTTATTCTTGATCGGTAGTAATGATGATTTTATACAAATTCAAGTGTATTTGACATCCGATGTTTAATATTACATCCAGTAAAATATACTTTCGAATATTTACTTCATGAATTGTCTGATATGCTTCATATATGGGATATGTACCCTACCCAATGTGTAGTTCCCTTAACGGTAAAAGAAAGGGCCTTTTGGCCCTTTTCTCTTTTATTTGCCACTTAAAACTTCATTTATATTTGTAGCACGCATATATCTCGCAGGATTACTCATCTGATCTTTGAGTGAGATAAAGTGTGCATTACCACAAGTAATTTTCGCCTCTTCTTCATTACCAAGACCAATGTGTTTACTTTTTGTTTCTACAACAAAGTAAATATGTTCTTCACCATTGTCTTCAATAACTAATGCCCAGTCAGGATTGTAAGTCCCTAATGGTGTCGGGATTTTAAACCATCCCGGCAGCTTCACATAAAGCTTAACTTCATTCTGTTCTTCGAGTTCCTGAGCGAAACGGCCTTCGACTTCAGAATCTTTAGGAACGTATTCGTAAACTGACTTAGACGAGGTTTCAAACAGATTACGGGCATATCCCGTCAGTTCTTTATCCATAAACAGGCTTTGCGCATATACCTCGCCTTTCAGTGGATAATATTTAATACCATCAACAATAGACAAGCGCTTGCAGTAGTTTATTCTGGTGATAGCTTCACTAATAAACTGCTGTGGATTTTTAGCAAAATCAGCGAGTCTTCCACTCTCTTTCAGGATGGTGCTTAAACTGCGTTTTGTCAGTCCGGTTTTTTCCTGTAGAACACCAAGAATATCTGGCAATGGCTGCTCTGCAACATCAATTATAGTGCTTGTCGTTCCATTTGACTGAGCTTCAACACCAAGACCTGACTGGCTTTGTTTTATGGTGGCTTTACTGAAACTGACCATTGCTTTTGCTACAGGCTGCATTTCAGAAAGTGATTTCGTACAGGATTTGATCAATTCGTCTTCGTCAAATGCCAGTCGGTACAGCGTTTTTTGACAAATGCGCTGCCATAACGCTTCGAATTCAGGGCTGTTTAAGACCTCTTTCCGGTATTTGATTACTTTACGCTCATCAGCATTATTTATATTGAGTCGTCCTGATGATTTACGCAGGATAGATTCAATTTGCTCCTGAAGGGGAAGGAACTTTTCGCTAACAGTAAAAGTGCCATCGAAAAGAGTCTCTTTCAGTGTTTTGGTGATTTTCCCGGTTTTTTCCAGATAACCTTCAGCATGTAGTTCAGACCATAGCTCCTGTGAAGCCATGATACCTACAACTTGTGAGGAATCAGAGAAGATCAGATGGGCAAACGCATCTTTTTCGATGATACCAAAACGGATGCCTGTTTCATTCTCAATTTCAGACTGTAAGCGCTCAGCGTAGGCTTGATAATTTTCACTGGCAACGACGGTCAGAATGTTAATGCTGTCATCACGAACACGTTCACCCTCTTGGTTAACGCACAGGCGAAGACCACGGCCTAAAGTCTGGCGGCGTTCTCGTTCACTTCCCATCTCTCGAAGGCTACAGATCTGGAATACATTGGGGTTATCCCAGCCTTCTTTCAAAGCAGAGTGTGAAAAAATAAACCTCACCGGATTCGAGAAACTTAAAAGCTTCTCTTTATTTTTCATGATGAGATTATAACCACGTTCCGCATTTTCGCGGCCTGCATTATTGCTTTCGCTTGTTTCAGCCCATGCACCTTTTTTATCAATGGAGAAATAACCATCATGAACGTCTTTAGCATGTTCTGGATGAGAAGGGAGTAAATCTTTATAGGCAGGACTTTTGATGGCTTTAAGGTATTCTTCCTCAAAGATACGGGCATATTCACCCGGCTCACGTTGTCCTTCTTCAGTGAACTGACGGTAGAAATCAACCTTATCGATGAAAAACAGGGTAAGAACCTTGATTTGCTGAGTATTCAGGCGAAGTTCTTTATCCAGATGTTCACGGATTGTACGTCTGATCATATGACGCTGGATAAGCATTGGGTCAATATCACCTACGATATCACCTTCTTTCATATAGTAGGTATTAGAAGGCGTTTCCAGTGTAAGATAACCCTCTTTGCCAGTTCGGATCTCGCTTATCCGATAACCCTGATAAATATCACGTCCTGTTTCGACATCGAGTGTCATACCGTCATATACGGTAATCTCTGAACGATTTACGTTCCCTTTTTTATCGGCAATATCAACAAGAACAGTACCGCTGATAACATTTTTCTTACTATTAATACTGACCAGTTTCACATAAGGACTGTTGCTTGCATTCTGGACTTCAAGCCCGGCAACCTCGATCTGTTTGACCAGTTTTTGGTTGTAAGCATCAATGGCATCAAGGCGGTACACCATATGATGTTTATGAATATGTGTTGCTGAATAGCGTAAGGTGAACATGGGGTGCATAGCATCAAGTGCGGTTTTACCCGCACCGTTCAAGCCACCATCAACACTTTGCGGTTCATCGACAATGATAATTGGACGTGTAGCACGGATTAAATCAATGGGCTTATCCAGATCGTCCACAGTTGTTTTTTCACTGGACTGATAGAGCTTGTTAACATCTTTTTTGTTAATCGCACCCACCGTCATTACCATGATCTGCATAACAGAACTGGTTGCAAAATTTCGAACATCCGCAGGTTTTGCCGAATCATAAAGATAGTATTCGTATGGGATACCCGCAAACAGGCTTTTAAAATGTTCTTCAGTGATTTGTAGTGTTTTATAAACGCCTTCCTTGATGGCAACGGAAGGAACAACAATAATAAATTTACTCATGCCGTAGCGTTTGTTCAACTCAAGCATGGTGCGAAGGTAAACATACGTTTTACCTGTCCCTGTTTCCATTTCGACAGTAAAATCATGGCTGTCGAGCACAGGTGAAGGTGGAAGCTGGTTTTTTAACTGAACATTGTTCAGATTTTTAAGCAGTACATCATCTTCGGGTATTTGTGGGTTAACAGGCATTGAACCCGTAGAACCTTCAAATGAGAGAGCGCCCTGAGCTGGAGCCAGCACAGTCATTTCGCTTTCCCATTTTTCCTGACCTTCAAATAGATCGCAGACCGATGTTATCGCGTTTTTCTGGTATGTAAGGTCTGATTCAAAATGTAGTTTCATCTCATTCCCTTACAGGCTGTGCAGGTTAGTCAGGCCGTGTTGTTCCAGAATGGCGCAAAGATTTGTTTTAGCAACGTTATTTTCAAATGCGTCATCAAGAAAATAGCAGACAGTATCTTTGCCAGCCTTCAAACTCTTATGCCAGTCGATGATCCCCTTGGTCAGTACCTCAACAGAAGAGGCAGGGATTTGACGGGTAAAGCAGGTAAACAATTTGCCACCATCAACACAAGAAACAGTTAATTCATCAAACTGACGGGTTTCAACGTTTACACTCAGATCAATACCACGCTTAAGCATCAGTTCAGTCAGCAAATCTTCTTCACTACGGCCTTCAAGGATTGGGCTTACATAAGCATCAAGCTGTTGTGAAAGTGTTTCGGCAGAGGCTTCCCACGGACGAATGTTAGATGTATCGAGTTTAAACACACGAAAACCGACATCACCATTCCAGTCGGGGTTTCCATCTTTTACTTTCTTACCTGATTCGATTAGACGATATTTTGTTAAATCTGAGATAGTCATAAACTCAGATTTATTGCTTGGCTCGGGTAATTGGATGAGCATGTAATGAATGTTACTATTATTTTTTGAATTGCTTTTCAACACTGCATGGCCAGTTGTTCCTGAACCAGCGAAAAAGTCTAAAACTATATCGTTAGAACTTCTACAAATCCAGTTGATGATTCGTTCTAACAAGTCAGTATTTTTTTCGGTGTCGAAAATAGTTTCATTTCCGCTTAAAGAAATATCCATCCAGTTATCGCTTAGTATTTTTCCATCACTTGGTGGGACATAATACTGAACAACATCCTCATCGTTCTTACGAACGAAATTTAATTTTTTATTTGTTGATGTAAGATTATCAAAAAACCAATCATCAAGACTCATCTGTTGAGACTTTTTTTCTAAGAAAAAGCGATAGTTTTCTATGGCTTCAGTTGTTCTGTTTTTTTCCCATCGCCATTGGCCTTTTTCGGGAGTTATACCAAATAATTCATAACGCATTGTTGGCCTATCTGTTCCTCGCCAAAAGGTGTCCCATTTCCCCGGTTTTTGTTCAAGGTGAGATTGGCTTAGTTTGGGAAGCCGAGATAAGCTGTTTTTTGAATATAAAAGTATATATTCATGTCCCTGAGATAATGCACTCACATCTTCAAACTGGGCTTGGACATTTTTAATACCTCTGCGTACGGCAATTGTATTTCTATAACATTCTTCTCCAAAAATATCATCCATTATTATTTTTAAGTTTGATACTTCATGCGAATCAATTGAAACAAAAATAAACCCATCAGAGTGCAATAGGTTTTTCGCTAGCTTGAGTCTTGGATACATCATGCTCAGCCATGACGTATGAAATCTTCCACTAGTTTCAGTATTAGTACTGATTTTATTACCGTTAATTACTTGACCGGTAAAATTTAAATATTTACTTAAATTATCTCTATAATCATCAGAATAAATAAAATCTTGCCCAGTGTTGTAAGGAGGATCAATATATATAAGCTTAACTTTTCCAGCGTAGCTTTTTTGAAGAAGCTTTAAAACTTCAAGATTATCACCCTCGATCATGAGGTTTTTGGTGTTATCCCAATCAACACTTTCATCTTTACATGGGCGTAAGGTTCCTCGGGATGGGGTAAGAGCAAGCTGACGAGCTTGACGTTTACCATGCCAGTTCAGTCCATAACGTTCTTCTTTCTCGTCTACATTTGCGCCCAAAAGTTGCTTCAATACATCAAAATCGATGCTTCCTTCGCTAAATGCTTCAGGAAACAGAGACTTAAGCTTGCTAATATTATCTTCAGTGATATTCATTGATTGTAGTTCTGTCATATCAGAAGTTATTTTGATCATAAAAGTTTTCCGGCATCTGCTCACAGTGAGCTTTCATTCAAATTTGACCAATATTCTACGGGATGAGTTAGTGATCATCAACTACGGAAGGTTTTTATTTATATAAAAAACAATAGGTTGCACATTTCTAATGTGAGGTTAATCAATTAGTTAGCATTCTGAACATTATGCTCAGGACTATGGATTGTGTAAGATGCAAATACAGTAAACCTGATTCTTTGGGCTGATATTAATCTCTTGACAACAGCCAAATATGCTCGTCATTTTTTGCTCATACAATACCCTGCCCAATCATCCATCAGCGCCACACGTTTAGGCCATAGGGTGCCACGTTGGTATGCTGCTTCGGCCTTGTCTGCTAACTGGTGAGCTAATGCATGTTCAATGACTTCACGTTGATGGTCTGTCGTTTCACCAGCCCAATCACGAAAGGTTGAACGGAAGCCATGCTGCGTTAAGCCACTATGCCCCATTCGTTTCAAGACAGCCAGCAATGACATATCAGAAAGCATCCCACCACGAGGGGCAGGGAATACAAACTTATTGTCTTTGAAGCGTGGTAAATCCTTTAACAGGGCAATGGCTGCATCAGATAGCGGAACCCTGTGTTCTTTTCCGGCTTTCATTCTACTGGCGGGTATTGTCCATGTTTTACTTTTCAGATCTATCTCTGACCACTCAGCACCACGCACTTCACCAGAACGTGCAACCGTTAGTATGGAGAATTCAAGTGCGCGAGCGGAAGTTCCAGCCCGTTCCTGTAGGTCCGATATGAATGAACCGATCTCGCTGTAGGGTAATGCAGCATGATGTTTTTGAGTCTGAACCTTGCTTGGCATTGGTAAAAGCGGCTTAAGCATACCTTTCCATGCGGCAGGGTTATCACCTTCAAAATATTCTTTTGCTTTAGCGTAATCGATGATCGCTTCAATGCGACCGCGAAGACGACTAGCTGTTTCGTTTTTCGTTAACCAAATAGGCTCAAGTATTGCCAGCAGGTCAACCTTAGTAATTTCAGCAATCGGCTTTTGACCAATGACTGGATAAGCATAGGTTTCCAGAGTGGAACGCCACTGAGCAATGTGCTTCTGGTTTTTTAACTCTTTGGTCTTAATTGCGATGACGTCTTCTGCGCAACTGGCAAAGGATTTGTTCTTATACGCCAGTTGTTCCTGCTGTACTTTATGGGCGTGCTTTTCGGCAAGGGGGTCAATCCCATTACGTATTTGTTTACGTAGCTCACGAGCTTTGTCACGCGCTTCTGCTAATGAAACTTCAGGGTAAGGGCCAAGACCCATATACAAACGTCTAGGAACTGTTCTTCCGAGAGCATTAACTCTTACCCCCATAGTAACGCAAAGCACCCATGCACGAGACTGACCTCTGTTTCGAAGATACAGGCCGTCAACGCCACCGACGGCAAAAGAGCCTTCTTTTTTTAACTTAGAGACTGCGAGTCCGGTGAGTTCTTTGGCTTTCTTCGGCATCCTGTAGTCCTGTCATACAAACCGCCATGCATAAGGTACTGCATAAAATGACAGATTTTTTTGATGTTAGCAATACACTACCGAACAAACTATAATGACAACATATTGTTTTTATTATATTAAATATTATATTTTCGTATGTTATCGAACACTATTATGGCGGACTGCGCTTCCGCCATATAAAAGAAGGGGTTACCGAAAGGTAACCCCTTTTTACTTTTCCCCTGGTCTTTCTGACGGCGCGTCATCTTCACGTCACAATTGCGCAAACCCACCCTGCCTGCAGCGTTATCGCTGGTGAAAATGTGACGATTAATCCATTTCAAATTGTTGTTATTTTAATTATTCAGTCTCACATTATAAACGGAAATGGTGCTCAGGAATAAAAAACCTGGTGCAAAATATCTTCGTCTATACTTGGAAAACGATGATTTACCTGCCATGGTGCTTTCGCAGAAACAGAGACCAGTGAGGTCAGCATGCCTGTCATTAACCCGCAAGATATCAAAGCATTACGGGCGTTGGTTGAACAGAAATTAAAATACACGCTGTGTGTTAGCTTAAATAAAGCGACAAATGGCGATATTTTTAACGCGGTGGCGCTAGCCATTCGTCATTTTCAGCAGGACCATTTTCTGACGAGCCAGGCGCGGCAGCGCGAAGAGCGAAAAAAGCGCGTTTACTACCTGTCGATGGAATTTTTACTCGGCCAGTCGCTGCGTAATAACCTGGTGAATATGAATTTACTGGACGAGATGCGCCTGGTGGTCAATGACCTGGGGTTTGATCTTGAACTGATCCTTGACGAGGAGCCTGACGCCGCGCTGGGTAACGGCGGGTTAGGCCGTTTAGCCGCTTGCTTTATCGACTCGATGGCCACCCTTGATATTGCTGCATCCGGGCATGGCATCAAATACGAATATGGGCTTTTTCGCCAGTCCTTTCAAAACGATCAGCAGGTCGAGCATCCTGATGACTGGCACTCCATGCATTCCCCATGGCTGGTGGAGCATCACGCTCAGCAAATTCTGATTCCGCTGGGGGGATATATTGAGCACAGCGAAGATATTGATGGCAACTACAATCCGATGTGGCTCGGTTGGAAAACCATCATCGGTATTCCCCATGATTATTTTGTTTCCGGCTACCGGGATACATCAACTAACACGCTGCGCCTTTACAGCGCGGTGGCCTCTGACTCCTTTAATATCCATATTTTTAATCGCGGGGATTATATTAAGGCAGTAAGTGAGAAAATCGCCTCGGAGAATATTTCAAAAATACTCTATCCTTCCGATGAGGTCCTGACCGGAAAAGAGCTGCGTCTGACGCAGGAGTATTTTTTGGTGGCCTGTACGCTACGGGATATTTTTCGTGACTATGCCGAGGTTAATGACGACATTACTTTGCTAGCGCAGCATGTGGCTATACAGCTTAATGACACCCATCCGGCATTAGCGGTGGTGGAGCTGATGCGGATCCTGGTCGATGAATACCGACTGCCATGGGAGCAGGCGTGGGAGATAACGCAAAATACCTGCGCCTATACCAATCATACGCTGATGCCGGAAGCGCTGGAGACCTGGCCGGTGTCGTTGTTTGAGAAACTACTGCCGCGTCATTTGCAGATTATCTTTGAGATTAACCATCGTTTCCTTGAAGAGGTGGCCCGGCGCTGGCCGGATAAACCTCATCTGTTATCTTCACTGTCTTTAATTGACGAGCATCACGATAAGCAAATTCGCATGGCTAATCTGGCCATTGTCGGTAGCCACCGCGTTAACGGAGTAGCGTGGCTGCATTCGGAACTGGTCAAAAAACAGTTGGTGCCCGACTTCTATTTTATGACCCCGGAGAAATTCATTAATCAGACCAACGGCGTCACGCCGCGTCGTTGGGTGCAGCAGGCTAACCCGGGCCTGGCAGAATTTTTACAGCAACAACTGGGGGAAGGGTGGCCAACTGATTTACCCCTGCTTTCCCGCCTGGAAGATCTGGCCAGCGAGCCAGCCGTGATTGAGCGTATCCGGGCCATAAAATTTGCCAATAAAACCGCACTCAGCGAGCTGGTGGCTCAACGCTACGGCATCGCGCTGGATCCGCTGGCGATGTTTGACTGTCAGGTCAAACGTATTCATGAATACAAGCGCCAGTTGCTCAATATTCTGCACGTGATCGCGCTGTATCTGGATATCAAAGAGAACGGGCGTACTATCGCGCCAAAGGTGCATCTGTTTGCGGGTAAAGCGGCGCCAGGCTATCGGATGGCAAAGCTGATTATTCAGTTGATTAATACCGTTGCCCGAAAAATTAACAGTGACCCGCAGGTTGCCGGGCAGCTTAAAGTGGTATTCCTCGAAGATTATAAAGTCTCGCTGGCGGAAAAAATCATTCCCGCCACGGATCTCTCTGAGCAAATTTCCACCGCCGGCACCGAGGCGTCCGGCACCAGCAATATGAAGTTTGCCATGAACGGGGCGTTAACTATTGGCACCTATGATGGGGCGAACATCGAAATCCGCGAGGCGGTGGGGAGCGAGAATTTTTATCTGTTTGGCGCGGTGGCGGAAGAGATTGAAGAGAGCCGACGCCTTGGGCGGCATCATGGGTTCTATCATGACAACCCGGCTATCGCGCGTGTTGTCGATAGCCTGGTGTCCGGGCTGTTTTCAGCCGATTGCGAGCTGTTTGCGCCGCTGCATCAGATGCTGACAGGGGCCGATCATTACTGCCATCTGCTGGATTTCGACAGTTATTGTCTGGTGCAACGGCAGGCAATGGCCGATTTTGAACAGCCGGATCAGTGGCACCGCCGGGCCTTGCTCAATATTTGCCGGATGGGGGAATTTTCCAGCGACCGAACCATCCGCGGCTACGCCAGGGATATTTGGGGTATCAGGTGCTAAAGAGAACACATGCCGAACAGAGCAGGGACGCGTCGACGGTTATCAGCCAACATTGAGGATGAACATGAACGTTGAATTACATACTGAGCAGGGCGTCAAGGTCATTGTCCCCCTGGTTCGCCGGCTGGATGCTTCCGTCGCATCAGCGTTTAAGCAGCAGGTTCTTGAGGCTCTTGACGGTCAGACGAAAAACCTGGTGTTGGACCTGAGCCACGTCGATTTCATCGACAGTAGCTGCCTGGGCGCCCTGGTATCCATTCTCAAGAGCGTCAGTGGGCAGGGAGAGCTGGTGCTCTGCTCGGTCAATGGGACAATCCAAAACCTGTTCAAGCTCACCCGCATGGATCGCGTCTTTTCGATTAAAGAGACTCGTCAGGATGCACTGAACCTGTTGACTGCGAAATGACGCTCAGGCAGGCCTGGAAGGCCGCGGATTATCGATCGCCCGTTCATTCTTCGATAATCCGCGCCTTAGGTTTGCTCAGCAGAAGCATCACCAGCGCGACGTAGGGCATCGGCTTCCAGAAAAAGTAGCCCTGCAGTAGATGAATATTCTGGAGATTGAGATACTCTAGCTGAGCCTGAGTTTCGACGCCCTCGGCAATGATGCGCAGTGACAGCGTCCGCGCCATCTCTATCACGCAGTCCAGCAGTTTGCTTGACGGCGCCTCGTCAGTCACCCGGCCGACAAAGCTCTGATCGATTTTGATATAGTCGAAAACCAGCTCATGCAGATAGGAAAGCCCGGAATAGCCGGTGCCAAAGTCGTCCAGCGCGATGGAAAACCCGCAGGAGTGTAACGCGTTGAGCTTGTCGACAACCGCCTCGTTGAGCAACAGCGGCTCCTGTTCGGTGATCTCCAGCATCAGCTTCACCGCTGTGCCCTCAAAGCCGCGCTGAAAGTGCAGGCAGTCATCGATAAACGACGGGGCGTTGATATGTGATGCGCTGATATTGACGCCGATATGAAACCCGTCCGGCAGCTTACTGAAGATCGGCCTCATCTGGGCGGCGACCTGCGCCATCAGGCTACAAGTGAGTGGGATAATCAAGCCGGTACGCTCGGCCAGCGGAATAAATTCAGCGGGCGAACGCCACTGCGCCGTGGTGTTTGGCCAGCGGGCAAGGATTTCCACGCCATAGATCTCTCCGGTTTTCCCGTTTACCAGCGGTTGATAGTAGGGAACGATAGCGCCCTGAGCGATGGCGTAGCGCAGCCTCTCCTCTTCTGAGGTATAGACATTGAGGTATTTGCGCAACAGAAAATAAAACAGCAACGAAACAGAGAAAATAAAAATCAGCAGCCCGGACCCATTATGAAATAAGCGGCTGGGGCTAAAAAAAGGCGACTCAGGATAGGCAATGTGAAATGGATAGTCTGGTGAGCTAAAAATATCCTGGTTCGGACCAGCGTTGAGTGGCTTCACATCGCCATATCTGGCAATCATTTGATTGTGAACCAAAAGCGCCAGCCCGCCGTTATCCTCATCGCTATACAAGGCATCGCGCAAATGGATATCGCTGATGCTGACAATGACTCTTACCTGCGCCGAACGAGTGTGATAGATCAGCACTGGCCGCTTATTCACCATCATTCTGGCGGGCATCAGCTGCAGTGGCTCATCGGGTAAAGACTCAGGATGGAGCATCAGTACCCGATTGCCCGGCAGCGACGAGCACCACACCTGGCCCTGTTTTACCAGCACAATTGTGCGCAGATGCGGCTGCAGGGCGGCCTCGGTCCCGAGCTGAAACTGGCCCTGCACGGAGCAACCGCCGCGGCTAACGTTCATCGCCGTCATCGTTGCTGCGCGGGCCTCATCCAGAATAACGGCGATTTTCTTTGCCGCCTGACGGGCGGTGGCGACATGCGAGGCCTGATCGGAATGCCACAGTTGCCAGTTTATTACGAACACGCCAGCCAGAAATACCACCAGCGCCAGGGAAAAGGCAATCCATGCGTTTCGTCGCTTTATCTCTTTCATTTGTTGGGCATGCAATGGTGTTTGTGCATAAAGTGAACCATCTCTCTGGCAGTAAAGGCTTTTCTATGATCGTAGAAGGGAGATAACTTCCGCGATGACGGTGCATCATAAAAATATGATCGCTATCACAATACCTGCCGACAAAGGCCGGTTATATCGCGTTGACGCTACGTACCTCTTCTGCCGGTAATAAAAATAAAAAATTAATGTTTTCTTAATATATTTTTCTGGGCCGGCTGGTTATTAGCATTTTCCAGTCCCTAGTGGCGTGCTTGCGCTATTTTTTGCTTTTTTAAGTTTATGATAATTGTTTTCATTATCATTCTTTTTTTGCTGTGATTTAATCCTCTCCGCTCAGGCTATTTACCATTAATTTCCCTGGTTCATTAAGGATGCGTTCATGAAATCTCGCTTATCGCCCCTCTGTACGGCAGCGCTGGTTGCCGCTTCTCTGTTTCTGGCGCCGCAGGGGATGGCGGCTGACGGTCAGGACGGGATTGTGGTCTACAACGCCCAACACGAAAATCTGGTGAAGTCGTGGGTGGATGGATTTACGAAAGAGACTGGTATTAAAGTCACGCTGCGCAATGGCGATGACAGCGAGCTGGGTAATCAGCTGGTTCAGGAAGGCGCCGCGTCGCCAGCTGATGTGTTTCTAACCGAGAACTCACCGTCGATGGTGCTGGTTGATAACGCCAAACTTTTTGCCCCGCTGGATGCGGCCACCCTGCAGCAGGTTCCGGCACAATATCGCCCTCAGCACGGTCGCTGGATTGGCATCGCCGCGCGTAGCACCGTGTTCGTCTATAACCCGGCAAAAATCAGCGAGGCGCAGCTGCCGCACTCGCTGATGGATCTGGCAAAACCGGAGTGGAAGGGCCGCTGGGCGGCTTCGCCATCGGGGGCTGATTTCCAGGCTATCGTCAGCGCGATGCTGGCGCTGAAGGGTGAGCAGGCGACCCTCGACTGGCTGAAGGCGATGAAAACCAACTTTGTCGCCTATAAAGGCAACAGCACGGTGATGAAAGCGGTCAACGCCGGGCAGATCGACGGCGGAGTGATCTATCATTACTATCGCTTCGTTGACCAGTCAAAAACCGGCGAGAACAGCAAAAACACCCAACTGTATTACTTCAAACACCAGGATCCGGGGGCCTTCGTCAGCATTTCCGGCGGCGGCGTGCTGGCCTCCAGCAAACATAAAGCACAGGCGCAGGCCTTTATTAAATGGATCACCGGTAAGCAGGGACAGGATGCGCTGCGCACCAATAACGCCTTCGAATATGCGGTGGGGGTAGACGCGGCCTCTAACCCGAAACTGACCCCGCTGAAAGATTTGGATGCCCCGAAGGTGGAGCCTTCCTCGCTGAACAGTAAAAAGGTCATTGAACTGATGACGCAGGCTGGCCTGCTCTGATCCTGAGGAAGTGATGTTGCTATGTCTGTTCTGAGTCTGTCGCTCGGAAAGAAAACAGGACGCCTGCCTGAGCGCAGGCGTCCTGCATTTCCGATGGTTGCCTTAGCGCTCCTGTTTTCATTGCTGGCGCTGTTGCCGTTAGGGTTTGTGGTGGCGGTCGGATTCGATACCGGCTGGCCGACAATCAAAGCGCTGGTCTTTCGCCCGCGGGTAGGCGAACTGCTCAGCAATACCCTGTGGCTGACGGTGCTGACTGTCCCCATCAGCATTGTGCTTGGCGTGACGCTGGCCTGGCTGACGGAACGTACCGCGCTTGCCGGGCGGCAGCTGTGGTCGGCGCTGGCGGTAGCCCCGCTGGCCATTCCGGCCTTTGTCCAGAGCTACGCCTGGATCAGCGCTGTGCCCTCGCTGCATGGCCTGGGCGCTGGGGTGTTTCTCTCGGTGCTGGCCTACTATCCGTTTATCTATATGCCGGTGGCGGCCGTGCTGCGCCGACTCGATCCCACCCTTGAGGATGTCGCCGCGTCGCTGGGCACGCCGCCGTGGAAAGTGTTTTTCCGGGTGGTGCTTCCGCAGCTGCGGCTGGCCGTCTGCGGCGGTGCGCTGCTGGTGGCCCTGCATCTGCTGGCGGAATATGGTCTGTACGTGATGATCCGCTTTGATACCTTCACCACCGCCATTTACGACCAGTTCCAGTCGACCTTCAGCGGTCCGGCCGCCAATATGCTGGCGGGCGTGCTGGCTCTGTGCTGTCTGGCGATCCTGCTGCTGGAGAGCGCTTCGCGTGGTAAAGCGCGCTATGCGCGTATCGGCGCCGGGGCGGCGCGCGAGCAGAAGCGCCTGGTGCTGGGGAAAGGGGCCGCCTTCGGCGCGCAGCTGCTGCTTCTGCTGCTGGTGCTGCTGGCGATGGGGGTGCCGTTGCTGGTCCTGGGGCGCTGGCTGTGGCTGGGCGGTATCGATAACTGGCTACATGCCGATCTGTGGCATTCCCTGCGCCAGACTCTGTTGCTGGGGGCGGGCGGGGCGCTGCTGACGACGGTCTGCGCGATCCCCATCGCCTGGCTCGGCGTGCGCTATCCGCGTCCGCTGTTCCGCCTGCTGGAGGGGTGTAATTACATCACCAGCTCGCTGCCCGGCATTGTGACCGCGCTGGCGCTGGTCACCGTCACCATCCACTATGCCCGTCCGGTGTACCAGACCGAAGTGACGCTGTTTCTGGCCTATTTGTTAATGTTTATGCCGCGGGCGCTGATTAACCTGCGCGCCGGTATCGCCCAGGCGCCGGTGGAGCTGGAAAACGTCGCCCGCAGTCTCGGACGCAGCCCGGCCCGCGCCCTGTGGAGTATCACCATGCGACTTGCCGCCCCGGGGGCGGCCGCCGGCGCCGCGCTGGTGTTCCTTGGCGTCAGCAATGAGCTTACCGCCACGCTGCTGCTCTCGCCGTTAGGCACCCGCACGTTGTCGACCGGCTTCTGGGCGTTAACCAGCGAGATCGACTATGTGGCGGCGGCGCCCTACGCGCTGTTGATGATCATCATTTCGCTGCCGCTGACGGCGGTTCTCTATATGCAGTCGAAAAAAATGGCAGGGTTGTAACATGCTGGAATTGTCTTCTGTTTCGAAATCCTTCGCCGATGCGCAGGTCCTCGATAATATTCATCTTCAGGTGGCTCCGGGTAGCCGGACGGCAATTGTGGGTCCGTCGGGTTCGGGAAAAACCACGCTGCTGCGCATCCTTGCCGGTTTCGAAACGCCCGACAGCGGACGCATCGTGATGCACGGCGCGCCTCTGTTTGCCGAGGGCGTGTTTGTTCCTGCCCACCAGCGACGGATCGGCTACGTTCCGCAGGAGGGGGCGCTATTTCCTCACCTCAATGTCGCGGACAATATCGCCTGGGGGCTGGACGCCAGCCGCGAGGAAAAACGTCGTCGGGTGGGCGCACTGATGGAGATGGTCGCCCTTGACCATAGCCTGGCGCGCCACTGGCCGCATGAGATCTCCGGCGGCCAGCAGCAGCGTGTGGCCCTGGCTCGCGCCCTGGCCCAGCAGCCGGCGCTGATGCTGCTCGATGAGCCCTTTTCTGCCCTGGACACCGGACTGCGCGCCAGCACACGCAAAGCGACCGCCGATCTGCTGGCGGAGACCGGCATCGCCTCGATTCTGGTGACTCATGACCAGACCGAAGCGCTGTCGTTCGCCACACAGGTGGCGGTGATGCGCCAGGGACGTTTCGCCCAGGTGGGTACCCCGCTGGCGGTTTACTCGCAGCCGGTGGACGAAGAGACAGCGTTGTTTCTCGGCGATGCCCTGATCCTCCCCGCACGGCTGAGCCCCGGGCGGGCCAGCTGCGCGCTGGGCGACCTGGCGACAGACGCAGCGCATCCTGCTGGTGAAGGTAAGGTGATGTTGCGTCCGGAGCAGCTGAGCGTCAGCGTGAGCGGACCACAGGAAAGTACCGCCACCATCCGCGATGTTGATTTCTCCGGCCAGCTCTCCACGCTGACGCTGTCGATGTCCGGGCACGATCGGCCGATTGTTCTGCGAACCGTAAGCCAGCCGGCGTGGCAGCCAGGCGCGACGGTGCGACTGACGGTCAGCGGCAAGGCGCGCGTGTTCAGCGGCTAATCTCTGAGCAGGCGCCGCCGGATATCGGTGGCGCCGCACGGAAAGCTAATCAACTGGCGGATTTAGCCGATAGTATCCGCGCCACTGACCTCGTCGCCATGGAGTGGTAGTACGTTGGAACAATTCCGCGGGGTCAGTCTACCTCACCGCCGTTTTGTCGGCGCGTCGCTTTTTCATTCGTCCCGCTGCGCTTAACTGCTATCCTGTCCCGCGATCGGCCCTGTTGTTACCGTGAGACATCGTTATGCCTGAATGCCATACTCCTGCGAATCGCTCCATTCCGTCCGCTTTGGCGCGGGGTACGTTGCTGCCTGCGCTGCTGGTCATCGTCGCCGTCGCTGTCGGCTGTGCGCTGGTGTCGCCGCCGATCGGCACGTGGCGTGAGATCCTGGCCAACCCCGGGCTCTATATCGATTTGCTGGCGCTGCTGTTTCTGGTGTTTATGCTGTGGAGCTCAGCAAAGGTGCGGATAAGCCATATCGCCGTCAACTGGGTGCGCTATGGGCTGCTGCTGTGGATTGCTGGCGGCACGTTCGATGTGATGGATGAGATAGTGGTTCAGCCGCGCTGGATGGGTTATTACTGCGAAGATCTGCTGCGCCTCTCCGGGATGCTGCTGACCGTGGTGGGCGTCTACAAAATTATTGAGCGCATCAACCTGTTGTACGTTGACGCGCGCTCGCAATCACTGAAGGATGAGCTCACTCAGTTGCCCAATCGCCGTTTTTTTATCGATACCATTCGCGAAAAGTCCGGGCATGCGCTGGGGCTCATGATTCTGGATATCGATTTTTTCAAGAAAATCAATGATACCTGGGGCCACCTGGTGGGGGATGAAGTGTTATTTTCCCTGGGGAAACAGCTGGCGAAACTGACCAGCGAGCAGGTCCTGCCGGCGCGTATTGGTGGGGAAGAGTTTGCCATTATCGTCGATGGCCTGTCGGAGCCTGAACTGCACGCCCTGGCGCAGTCGATCCTCGACAATGCCCGCACCATCCTGATCAATCATCAGGCGCCGCTGTCGATCAGCATTGGCGTGGGAACCTGGCGGCCGGGTGAAGCGCAGGAGACGTTTATCCGCAAAGTCGACGAGGCACTGTACAAGGCCAAGCACAACGGGCGTGGGCGCGTGGAGTGGGCGTAATATTCCGACACGGCAGGTTAGGTCTGCTGCGTGCTGCGGCAGTGTCGCCGATACTCTGACGGCGAACGCTCGGTGTAGCGTTTGAAGACCCGGCAAAAATAGTTGCTGTCGACAAAGCCGCAGTTATGGGCGATCTCTTTCACCTTCAGGTCGTAGCCGCGCAGCAGCTGTTTTGCCTTTTCCAGACGCACCCGGGTCAGATATTCGTTAAATCCCACCGAGCCTGATTTCTGAAAAATATGCGAAAGATAGTTGGGCGTGATGTGAAAACGTCTGGCCACCGATTCCCGCGTCAGCGGCAGGCTAAGATTTTCCTCGAGGTAGTCCTGAACGGCGAGAAACAGATCCCGGCTGCGACTGACGCGCATTTCCAGCCCAACCAGCTGTTCGCGACAGTGACTCAGCAGCGCGGCGACCACCAACCGCGCGGTCAGCGGATCGGGCTGCAGGCTGACTTCGTTCAGGCTCAGCAACAGGTAAGAGCCCACGCGCGGTCCAAGGCGGGCAACGCTTTGCTTTTCCGTGTGCAGGCTTTTCCCGTCCCAGCGCTGAATACTGAACCCCAGCTTCTGTCGACCAAACAGAATACTCAGGGTGGTGGCCGGGCCGGTCCACTGCGGCAGCGTCCATTTTCCCGCCTGCACGTACAGCACCTGTAAAGTGGTTAACGTCGAGGCGGCCAGTGGCAGCCCCTGTTCACTGAGCTGGCCCTCCAGCACTATTTCCAGACGCGGAAACGGCACGTTGAGGGCGAGGGCAGGGACGGAGATATCCGGCTCAGGAAATCTCACCTGTAAATGATCTTTTTGACTGATTAACCGATGCAGAATATCTGGCAGATCTTCAATCATTCTTTGCCCTCAGCATGCGCATTATCCTGTTGATGGTAATCTATTTTTTATCCCCAGACAGCGTTTGTTTCGTCAATTTGCGCAGCGAATTCCCTGCCAGGCGCCGCGCATGCATCGCCGGAGAGGAGATTGTTGATGCCCATCACACTTCGGTGGCTCGCGTACGTATGTCCAGTTTTTCGTAGCGCTCGCCTCCTGTCATGCCGCGGATGGACCAGTAGAGTTTGTTTGTGTTATCGGAACGTTAAAAAGGAACGCAAAATGAACTCACCATCGGCTAGTTTTCTCGATGCGTTAGGCGCCAGTCAGGCGCTTAGTGCGCAAATGAAACATGAACTCGACACCCTCGGCTACACCGTCGTGCATAACGTCGTTGACGCCCAGTGGCTGAGCGAAATGCGCCGGCTAATTGATACCCTGGTTGAGCGTGAAGGCGACAATCTGGCGATGGAACACCATCAGGAAGCGACTGCGACGCGGATCGCCAACCTGGTGAATAAGGGGGTTATCTGGGAGAAAGTCTGGTCCCACCCGCTGATCCTCTCCGCCTGCCGCTATATCTTCAACGGTGATTTTAAAGTCTCCAGCCTTAATGCGCGTGAGGCGCTGTATAACGGCGGTCACCAGCCGCTGCACGCCGACTGGAAAAAGCCGCGCCCGGATTTTCCCAAAGTCCACCTGGTGAATACCATCTGGGCGATAGACGATTTAAGCGCCGCTAACGGCGCGCCGCGGATTATCCCTGGAACCCACCTGCGGCCGGAGTTGCCGGAAGAAGTCTTGGACGACCCGGAACAGGCCCACCCAGACGAGATTGTGTTTGCTGCGCCGGCCGGCAGCGTGATGATCTACAACGCCCACGCCTGGCACGGCGGTACCCGTAATCGTGAGGGTAGCCGACGACGCGTGCTGCATGGGTTATATATCGATCGCGCGGATACGCCGCAGCAGGACCAGCGGCGCTGGCTGACGCCGGAAACGGCAAGCCGCCTGACGCCAGCGCAAAAGTGGCTGCTGGATGTAGAGTAAGACTCGTCGCCGGTCAGGGAAGTTCTACATAGACGACCGGCTTTTTCATGATGCTTTTCACGGCCTCGACGATCTGCTGCGGCTGCAGCAGGAAGCTCTTGATGCTGGTTTTAATCGTCCGCAGGCCGCTAAAGCGCTGGGCGTCGTCAATTTCGATATCCGTCACCAGCAGCACCACTTCGGCGCGGGCGATATCTTCTGCGGTAATGCGATTTTCAACGCCGAGCGCGCCCTGGGTTTCCACCTTCAGGTGCCATTTTTCATGATGACCGACCTTTTCCAGCCGTTCGGCAGCCATATAGGTGTGCGCCACCCCGCTGACGCAGGCGGTGACGGCGACAATATTGAAGTCCATAACATCCTCCTGGCGTTAACCGCCGATAGTGACGTGGAATCCGGCCGCTTCGGCCATTATCCGATAAGGTTGAATGTCCGCTTCGCCAGGCGCTTTCACGCTGGCCAGCGTCCAGGGTTTGCCCAGCAGACGGTATTTTGGCTCGCCATATTGATGAAACGGCAACAGGTGCATTTCTTTTAGCGCGAACGGCGCGAGAAACGCCAGTAACTGGCGAAAATTATCCACGCTCATGGTGTAACCCGGGATCAGCGGCACCCGCGGGATCAGATTGATGTTTCTTGTCGCCAGCTGGCGAAAATTGTCCAGTACCCGCAGCTGATTCATTCGCAGCAGCGACCGCGCCAGCTCAGGATCCATGATTTTAAAATCAAACAGCACTTCGTCGCTGGATTCAGCCACCGGCAGCAAACGGTCAAAGGCGCCGTCGCCGGCGGTCTCGATGGCGGTGCGGATCCCCCACTGGCGCAGGCACTGAAGAAAACGGGCGGCAAACCCGGCCTGCATGAGCACCTCCCCGCCGGAGAGGGTGACACCGCCGCCGGAGGCGCGGAAGAAGACTTCATCTTTGAGCACCTCCTGAAGGAGGTTCTCCAGCGTCACGTCGCGACCGATCTGCTCCCATGCCCCGGAGGGACACTCGGCGACGTCCTGCAGACAGCGGGTGCAGCCCAGACATTTGCTCTGCCGGCGCAGGGTCTGGATCTTCGGCGACATTGACTCCGGGTTGGCGCACCACGGGCAGGTGTGGGGGCAGCCTTTGAAAAAGACCACCGTGCGGATCCCCTGACCATCGTTGAGCGAGTAGCGCTGCAGGTTAAAAATACGCGCCCGATCGGCGCGCGTCTCGATCACCTCACAGCTGATGCGCGGTGCGGCGGATGATGTCATCCTGAATCTCCTTCGACAGCTCAACAAAGAAGGCGCTGTAGCCCGCGACGCGCACCACCAGGCCGGCAAAGTCCTGCGGCCGCTGCTGCGCTTCACGCAGGGTGTCGGCATTGACCACGTTAAACTGAATATGCTGCAGCTTGAGCTTGCAGAAAGCCTGTAAAAAGTCTGCCAGCTTGTTCAGCCCGCCGTCGCCGGCCAGCGTTGCCGGGGTGAATTTGACGTTAAGCAGCGTACCGTTCGACAGCAGATAGTTATCCAGCTTGCTGACCGATTTCAGCACCGCCGTCGGCCCCTGAGCATCCTGACCGACCATCGGCGACAGGCCGCCGTCCGCCAGTTGTTCGCCGGCCAGCCGCCCGTCCGGGGTAGCCCCCACTACCGAGCCCAGCGGCACATGCGCCGAGACGGTATAGGAGCCGGGAGTAAAATGGCCGCCGCGCGGGTTCAGGTACTGCTCCACCTCTTTGCAGTAAAAGCGCAGCAGATCGGCGCTAATATTATCGACTTCGTCGATGTCGTTACCGTACTTCTCAAAACGGTTAATCAACCGGGCGCGGATCTTTTCCCCCTCCGGCGTGCGGAAGTTGGCCTTCAGGACCGCCATCAGTTGGTCAAAACTGAGACGCTGCTGATCGAAAACCATCCCCTTCAGGGCGTGCAGTGAATCGCTCAGGTTGGCGATCCCGATGCCCTGGACGCCGGAAAAGTTATAGCGCGCGCCGCCGGCGGTGATATCTTTGCCGTGCCGGACGCAATCTTCAATGAACGAGGAGAGCAGGGGGACCGGCGCCCAGTCGCGATGGCCGATATCGCAGATATTGCTGCCCTCGACCATCAGCTTGATGTAATAACGAATTTTGTCACGGATCTGACTGATAAGTCCTTCCCAGCTGACATCAGGTTGCCCTTCATTTTCCTGCAGGACCAGTTCCATAACCTTCAGCAAGTTGAACATGGCGATATCATGCAGGCCGTAGGTGCGGCCAGGGATCGACAACTCGACGCAGCCGACCACCGCGTAGTCGCGGGCGTCTTCCAGCGACACGCCGCGATTGAGGAAGGCGGGGACCACCACCTCGTCGTTGAAAATCTGTGGAATGCCGGTGCCCAGGCGGATGGTTTCAGCGGTTTTACGCAGGAACGGGCGGTCAATCAGCTCGTTGACCCGCACGCCAAGATTCGGCTGCGGCAATTGCACGTTCTGATAGGCATCGAGGCATAAAAACGACAGCGCGTTGACCGCGCTGCGTCCGGTTTCCGTCAGTCCGCCGAGCAGAGCTGTGTAGCCGGTGGGAAAACCAGCGAAATAGCGCGCGCTGCTCGAGGAGCGCAGCAGCACGATATCGTTGCATTTCACCCACAGCGACTCCAGGAGCTCCCTGAGATACGCCGGATCCTGACCCTGATTCAGCGACGCCTGATAAAACGGCAGCATATACTGATCAAAACGCCCCAGTGAAATTGAGCTGGCGTTGGATTCGTACTGCAGAATGATGTTTATATACCAGAACAGCTGGCAGGCCTGGGGGAAGTCCGTTGGCCGGTCCTCCGCGTTGTGGCGCGAAATAGCGGCGATGGTTAACAGCTCCTGCTGACGCTGCGGGTCCTGACAGTGCCCAGCCATCTCCTCGGCCAGCGCGGCGTAGCGCAGAATATGGCGCCGGGAGGCTTCCAGCAGGATCAGCACCGCCTGATAAAAGTGGTTCCCGGGTTGCTGCTCGCAGTGGGCTTTTAGCTCCGCCACCAGCGCCCCGAGGCCATGATTGAGCAGACGCGGATAGTCGATGATGATATGGCCCTGGCCCTTATCGGTCTGGTTCACGCTGAATATCTGGGTGCTGACGGCGGCCTTGACCTCGTCGGTCATCTGGCCGTTGATAAAATCCTTCATTGAGCGCTTTTCCCAGTAGGGGAACAGCGTTTCGCGGTATATTTGCTTATCTTCTTCGCTTATCGCGAAGCGGTCCTGCGGCCGGGTCGGAAAGGCGTCGAGTTCGTTGAGCAGCCAGTAGGGATCCATCTCCGGCGACATAATGCCTGCCCGCGGTTTGATGGTCCGGTTGCCGGCAATCAGTTCATCATCACGAATCGAAATGTCTACCTTATCGAGGATCCAGGCGGTGGCCTTCGCCCGGCGAATAATCACCGGTTCGCCCTCCGTTTGCTGATGACTGGCGGTATACAGCAGAGCGCGCTCCAGGGAGATTTCGCGCGGCTGGGCGAACAGGCTGGCTTTCAGGCGTTGACGATTCGTCATGACAAACTCCATGTGGTGGCGAAGGGCGCGAGGGCGCCCCTTGTAAGGCTTCAGGTACGCTGAGAAAGATGGCTGTCTATCTTGTTCATGATGGCGTCGGCGCGCTTGACCGCATCGCTGATATTGACGCGCACGATAGTTTTCCCGGCAAAACGCTCTTCGAATTTGATACCGATATCTTTGGTCAGGATGACCATATCGGCGGCGGCGATCTCTTCGGCGGTCAGTTCGTTTTCAATGCCGATTGAGCCCTGGGTTTCGACTTTAACCTGCCAGCCTTTGGCTTTGGCGGCGCTTTCCAGCGACTCGGCGGCCATGTAGGTGTGAGCCACGCCCGACGGGCAGGCGGTGACAGCGATAATGTGGGTCATAATCTGTTCCTTCCAGTCTGTTAGTTAATTTCGAAATCAAGATCTAATTCGTCGTCGGCTTTAGCGTCAGACGATTTCTTTTTAGCCAGCGCTTTCAGCACAATGACGCAGGCGGCGCTGACGCAGGCACCGACCAACAGCGCGGCGATAAAGCCGAGTTTGCCCTGGACCACCGGCAGCACGATGAGCCCGCCCCAGCCGGCGTAACACTGGGCCCCCAACAGCGCCGCGGTGACGCAGCCGCTGGCAGCGCCAATCATATTGGCCGGAATAACGCGCAGCGGGTCGGCAGCGGCAAAGGGAATCGCCCCTTCAGTGACCCCGACGCAGCCCATCACCAGCGCCGCTTTGCCGGTTTCCCGCTCTTCGGCGGTGAAATATTTACGGCCGATCAGCGTCGCCAACCCCATCCCCAGCGGCGGCACGGCGATGCCGACGGCGGCGATAGCCACCACGCTGTAGACCCCCTGCGAGACGCAGATCAACATGAAGGCGTAGGCCACTTTGTTCACCGGGCCGCCCATATCAAAGGCCAGCATCAGGCCCATAATGATGGCCAGCACCACGATGCTGCCTTCACGCATACCCTGCAGCCAGCCGGTCAGGTTAGCGGTTAGCGCGCCCACCGGTTCGCCGAGCCCCCACATCATGATCCCGGCAGTAATAAAGGTGCCAATGATGGGAATAATGAAAATCGGCATCACCGAGCGCAGCACCTTGTGGACCGGTATTTTTTTCAGGTAGTAGACCACCAGGCCGCCGATCATGCCGGCGATCAGCGCGCCGAAGAAGCCGGCGCCGAAGCTGTTGCCCACCCAGGCGCCGATGGCGCAGGGCGCCAGCGCGGCGCGGTCAGCGATGGAGTACCCGATGTAGGCGGCGAGAAAAGGGACCATCAGCGTTAGCCCGGCGACCCCGATGTCAAACAGCTTCTTCAGGTTGGGATCGGTGGCGGCATCGGGAACTGCGCCTTTGCCATACAACATGACGGACACCGCCAGCAGGATCCCACCGGAGACCACAAAGGGGATCATGTGTGACACGCCGGTCATCAGATGCTGGCGGGTATTTTTTAGTATTTGCACCAGTTCGTTCATTGTTTGCTCCTGAGCGCTGTAGGGCCCGTGACAGTATTGATGGCTCAACATTAGAAAAAGGTCGCCGCATAAAACAGTAGAGAAAAAGTGCATTTACTGGACATTTGTAAGGTTAGAAAGGAATTGCGATCCACCTCAAATCTTAGTGATGGCAGGAAGGATGGGCGCTAAATGGATGGAATTGTGATGGCGGGCATAAAAAAGTATCGTGTGTACAATAGTCCAGTAATTGCCAGTTTTATCACCTAGTCCCCGGCCCCTTCATTCATTACCTTTTGGGTAAATAATGGATTGCTCAGGAGGAAGACGATGGCTCTGGTCATTGAATTTGCATGTGATTTGCCAAACGGCGTGCATGCGCGTCCGGCCAGTCTGGTCGAAACGCTGTGTAACCGTTTTTCATCGGCGATTGAGTGGCGCAATCTGCGCCGCGAGACCAGCGGAAATGCCAAGAGCGCGCTGGCGATCATCGGCAGCAATACCCTGAAGGGCGACGCCTGCCAGCTGGTCATTCATGGCGAAGATGAAGCCGACGCGTTCGCCGCCTTAAGCGCCTTTATCGAAAATGAATTCCCGCAGTGCGACGCGCCGCTGCCCGCTGCGCATGCGCTGGAGATCCAGCCGGTGCCTGCGTCGCTCTCGCGGCTGAACCCGACGCTGTTTCATGCCCGCCCGGTGTGCGCCGGCAGCGCGGGGGGCAGGCTAATACACCTGAAATCCCGCGATCTGCATGAGCTGGGGGAACTGCCGGGCGCCGTCGCTCCTGAACAGGAGCAGGCGGCGCTGGATAATGGCCTGCGCCTGCTGGTAAAAGATATTGAGCTGCGGCTGCTGGACAACGACGGCACCGCCAGCGCAATCCTCGATGCCCACCGCTCGCTGGCGACGGATGCCTCGCTGCGCCAGCACCTGCTCGACGGCATTCTTACCGGCCTCAGCTGCGCGCAGGCGATTGTCGCCACCAGCGACCACTTCTGCGCACGGTTCCGCGACTCCGGCAACACTTATCTACAGGAGCGGGTGCTCGATGTGCGCGATGTCTGCTTCCAGCTGTTGCAACATATCTATGGCGAAGCCCGCTTTCCGCCCCCGGGCCAGCTGCGGGAGGCCGCCATTTGCCTTGCCGACGAGCTGACCCCCAGCCAGTTTCTCGAACTGGATAAAGCGCATCTCAAAGGGCTGCTGCTGCGCGGCGGCGGCACCACGTCGCACACCGTGATCCTCGCCCGCTCGTTCAATATTCCGACCCTGGTGGGGGTTGACCTCGACGCACTGTTGCCGTGGGAGGGTACCCAGGTGCAGATCGACGGCACCGCCGGACTGCTGGTGGTGGATCCGAGTCCGGCGGTGGCGCGCTACTATCAGCAGGAGGCGTGGGTTCAGGCGCAGATCCAGCAACAGCAGCAGGTATGGCTGGATAAGCCAGGGCAGACGGAAGACGGTATCCGCGTCGAGATCGCGGCGAACATCGCCCATTCGGTAGAGGCGGTGGCGGCATTCAACAATGGTGCGCAGTCGGTTGGCCTGTTCCGCACAGAGATGCTGTATATGGACCGGCCCGGCGCGCCATCGGAAGATGAGCTTTACAACATCTTCTGTCAGGCGCTGGAGCCTGCCGCCGGGCGCAGCATTATTGTGCGGACTATGGATATCGGCGGTGATAAGCCGGTGGCCTATCTCAACATTCCTGCGGAAAATAACCCCTTCCTCGGCTACCGCGCGGTGCGCATCTATGAAGAGTACCAGGCGCTGTTTCATACTCAGCTGCGGGCGATTCTACGCGCCTCGGCGCACGGCGCGCTGAAGATCATGATCCCGATGATTTCCTCCATGGAAGAGATCCTGTGGGTGAAAGAGCGGCTGGCGGAGGCCAAACAGTCGCTGCGCGTTGAACAGATCCCGTTTGATGAAAAAATCCCGCTGGGCATCATGCTGGAGGTGCCGTCGGTGATGTTCATCATCGATCAGTGCTGCGAAGAGATTGATTTCTTTAGCATCGGCAGCAATGACTTAACGCAGTATCTGCTGGCGGTCGACCGCGATAACGCGAAAGTGACGCGCCATTACAACAGTCTCAACCCGGCCTTCCTGCGTGCGCTGGACTATGCCGTGCAGGCGGCGCACCGGCAGGGGAAATGGATCGGCTTGTGCGGCGAGCTGGGGGCCAAAGGTTCGGTGCTGCCGCTGCTGGTCGGTCTCGGTCTGGATGAACTGAGTATGAGCGCGCCGGCGATCCCGGCGACCAAAGCACGTCTGGCGCAGCTGGACAGCCGCGCCTGCCGTCAGCTGCTGAATCAGGCGATGCAGTGCCGTACCTCGCTGGAGGTGGAGCATCTGCTGGCCCAGTTCCGTATGCGCCAGCAGGAGGTGCCGCTGGTGAGCGCCGAGTGCATTACGCTCAACAGCGACTGGCGTAGTAAGGAAGAAGTGCTGAAGGGGATGACGGATAACCTGCTGCTGGCCGGTCGCTGCCGCTACCCACGCAAGCTGGAGGCTGACCTGTGGGCCCGTGAGGCGGTGTTCTCCACCGGGCTTGGCTTTAGCTTCGCCATACCGCACAGTAAATCCGAGCATATTGAGCAGTCGACCATCAGCGTCGCCCGGCTGGCGCAGCCGGTGATGTGGGGCGATGAAGAGGCGCAGTTTGTGATTATGCTGACGCTAAACAAGCACTCGGCGGGCGACCAGCATATGCGCATCTTCTCGCGGCTGGCGCGGCGCATTATGCATGCGGAGTTCCGTCAAGCTCTGGTCTCCGCGCAGAGCCGCGAAGATATCGCGCAACTGCTGCGCCGCGAGCTGGAGCTATGATCGGTTTTCCGGCCAGCGGCGCTGGCCGGAGAGCGAGCTATAAATCCAGCACTAACCGGCCGCCTTTGGCGCGCGAGCAGCAGATCAGCATACTCTGTTGGCTGGCTTTCTCTTCCTCGCTGTAATACTGATCGCGGTGGTCCGCTTCCCCTTCCAGAATCATCGTTTCGCAGGTGCCGCAGACCCCTTCGCGGCACAGACATTCCACCTTCGCCGCTTTGTTATTCTCAATAACCTGCAAAATGGTCATGTCCTGCGGTACGGTCAATTCGCGGCCGGAACGCGCCAGCACCAGGGTAAATGCCTCTCCGCTTTTATCCTCAAGGATAAACTGCTCAAAGTGCAGCTGGCTGGCGGGCACCTGATGGCGTTCGGCGGCGGCTTTCACCGCCTCGTTAAGCGCCGCTGGGCCGCAGGTATACACGTGGGTTCCTGGCTCGAGGTCGGCGAACAGGCGCGGCAGGTCGAGACGGCTGC
>OKVN01000206.1_pt1 | contig 29161 bp, 33 predicted proteins | sample 1606961 | NCBI WGS metagenome assembly OKVN01 (sample SAMN03281020, study PRJEB24777) | human gut metagenome | isolation source: fecal sample PR170 from 1 month old male Malay infant, vaginal delivered... | place: Singapore | collected 2005-12-29 | reverse complement strand
GTGGGTTTCAGGAATAAGAAAATCGGTTGGCTTGTGATCTTCAGGATGAAAGAACTGGCCGGTAGCGGTACGCATTGGGAAAGTGTCCTTTTTGTGGTGCCGGACCGTAGCCGTGTTTGCCCCGGCATACAACAAAGCAGCCGGTTTTTTCCGCGTATGCTGTTGCTTTTGTTCACTTCCGTATGTGCTTGGAACATGCAACGTGATCGCATTGGTATCTGGAAGGATTCGTCAAAGTAACCTATACAGATATATCAATTCTGTTTCTCTCCGTTCGCTCCCTCAAGGAATACCAGTCGTGACAACTATCGTTCACCAGAAAGACGGTGGACCGCCCCTCACGGATAAGGTGCGCAGCACCAATGTCATGCTCGGAATTGGCCTCAAGGTCGCTTCGGTCTGCGTCTTCGTCTGCATGTCGAGCCTGCTGAAGGCGTCGGACGGCATCCCCGCGGGACAGCTGGTGTTTTTCCGCTCCTTCTTCGCCATCTTTCCGGTTGTCGTGTTCATCGCGTGGCAGGGCCAGCTGAACGTCGCGTTCAAGACCAACGAACCCTTCAGCCACTTCTGGCGCGGTTTTGTCGGCGTCAGCGCCATGAGTGCCAGTTTCTACGGCCTTACCAAGCTGCCGTTGCCGGAAGCGATTGCCCTCAGCTATGCCACGCCCCTGCTGACCGTATTGTGCAGCGCCGTGTTCCTGCGCGAGACCGTGCGGCTTTACCGCTGGAGCGCTGTGTTTGTCGGGCTCATCGGCGTGCTGATCATTCTCTGGCCGCGCATGACGTTCTTCACCGGTCAAAGCGAATTCGGCGGGGAAGAGGCAATTGGCGCGCTCGCCACCCTTTGCGGGGCGGGGCTTGCGGCCATCGCCATGCTGCTGGTGCGGCGACTGGTCCAGACTGAACGCCCCCCGACCATCGTCGTTTCCTTCTCGATTGCCTCGGGCGGCATCGCGCGGGTCAGCCGGCCTTTCGGCTGGGTCTGGCCCACGCCGATGCAGGCGACATTCCTGGTCATGGCCGGTATTGCCGGCGGCGTGGCGCAAATCCTTCTGACCGAGAGCTACCGGCACGCTGACATGTCGACCATCGCGCCGTTTGAATATACGTCGATGCTGCTCGGCCTGGTCATCGGCTACATGCTGTTCGGCGATATTCCGTCCAGCGAAATGATGACGGGTGCGGTCATCGTCATCAGCGCCGGCATCTTCATCATCTATCGCGAGCGCCAGCTCGGGCTTGCCCGGGCACGGGCGCGCAAGGCCTCGACGCCGCAGGGCTGACCCTAGTCGTCCTTGGCCGCGCTGATGGCCGGGTTGAGCTGCAGCGTTTCCGGCGTCTGCGGCCTGTCCGGCGCGCGGTAGACGAAGTCCGGCCGCTCCGACGGCACCTGCCGGGCCCGGCGCAGGCTGCGCCAGAAGGCGTAGGAACCGTAGGCTGCGTAGCAGCCCGCCATGGTCATGAAGAAACCGGCGGGGCCGGTGACATCCATCAGCCGCCCGGCAATCTGCGGGCCGATCATGCTGCCGATGCCGTAGACGATCAGCAGCCCGCTCGAGACTTTGACGAATTCGCTCGGCTCGGCAAAATCATTGGCATGGGCGACGTTGAGCGAATAGATCGGAAACAGCACCGTGCCGAAGGCGAACATCAGGGAATAGATGACCCAGGGGGTAACAGGCTGCACGATGATCATGGTCACGGACAACAGGACGCCGACAATACCGGCCACCACCATCACATAGCGCCGGTCGACAAAGTCGGAGATGCGCCCGATGGGATACTGGAAGATGGCGCCGCCGATCATGGCGCTGGCAATCATCGTGGCGATATCGAAGGTGGAAAGACCGATTTCGCGGCCATAGATCGCTGACAGGAAATTCCACGCGCCCGCTATGATACCGGCAATCAGCGAGCCGATCATCGCCGCCGGCGATTTGCGGTAGAGGCCGGACAGGTCGAGCGAAACCTCGGTCAGCGGGCGCGGCGACTGGGCATTGGAAAGCCCGGTTGGCACGAGGGCTGCGGCATAGATCAGCGCACCGATCATGAACAGCGCCTGTGTCGCCGGGTTGCCGAACGGCAGGATGTATTGCCCGACCAGCAGGCCGATCATCGATACGATCATGTAGATTGAAAACACCATGCCGCGTGTGGCGTTGGTCACGCGCTCGTTCAGCCAGCTTTCAATCACCATGTAGCTGCCGGCCAGCGAGAAGCCGGCAAGCGCCCGGAACAGGGTCCAGGCCCACGGGTCGATGATGAGCCCGTGCAGCAGCATCGACATGCTGAGCAGGGTCAGGAGAACGGCAAAGACGCGGACGTGGCCGACGCGGCGCACCAGACGCGGAACGACAATGCAGCCACCGGTGAAGGCGAGGGCATAGCCCGTGCCAAGCCAGCCGACCGTGGTCGGCGACCAGCCTTCTATTCCTGCGCGCAACGGCAGCAGAATGCCTGCCAAACCGCCGGCGGTCAGCATCAGGAAGGTGCTGGTCAACAGTGCCGCAATCGGCAAGAGCTGGCGAAACATATGGGGACCCTGCGTTTCTGCACCGGAAAGTACAGCTTTCACCGGGCTTCAGAGCCGGAAATTACGACACTGTCATTCCAGTTTTGCGCCATGGCATATGAATTATTGCGTGAGGGCGCGCAACTGTATTTTGGCGGCAATGAAATCACGCCAGGCAAAGCGCTTCTGGGCTGAATTGCGCAGGAGATAGGCCGGATGCAGCGTCGGCATGACCGGGATGTCGATCCCCGCAGCCGTGCGGTGGGTTTTCCAGTTGCCGCGCAGCCGCAAAATGCCTTCCGGCGCATGCGTCAACGCCTTGGCGGCGGGGCCGCCGAGGGCAACCAGCAGTTTGGGGCCGGCAAGTTCGATCTGCCGTTCGAAGAACGGGCGGCAGATCTCGGTTTCCAGCGGCGTCGGCGTGCGGTTGCCCGGCGGGCGCCAGGGAATGGTGTTGGCGATGTAGACGCCGGTGCGGTCAAGGCCGATGGCGCTGAGCATCCGGTCGAGCAACTGCCCGGAACGGCCGATGAACGGCACGCCTTCCAGATCCTCTTCGCGTCCCGGTGCCTCGCCGACGAACATGATGGGGGCGTGCGGATTGCCGTCGGCAAAGACCAGGTTCTTGGCAGTGAATTTCAGATTGCAGCCATCGAAGGATGCAAGCTGCTCACGCAACTGTTCAAGCGTGGTGGCGCTCGAGGCGAGCTGCCGCGCCAGCGCAATCTTGGTGTCGTCGGGGACGGAGGTCTTGTTCAAGGCCGGCGCTGCCACCGGTTGCGGCTCCGGGCGTGGCCGCTCGGCCTGCGGTACTGCTTGGCGCGTTGCTGCGGGCGGCTGAACAGGCTTGCGTGCGGGCTCCACTGCGGCAAAGCGATCGACCGGCGCGTCTTCGAGCGGTGTGTCGGCACCGGCTTCGGCATAAAAGTGCAAGAGTTCACGCAGGTCGGGCAATGGCTGATCCTTGAACCCGGATTGGAGCGGGTCTCCCCTTCAAGTCGCAAATTGCGCGCGTGATTGCAAGGTCAGGTGGAGGGAATGCGCGGCTCCTGCACCAGATAAAAGATGCGTTTGGGCGTAAAATCGCCGATAGGGAAATCCATGCTCACATTTGCCTTTGGATCTACCTTGCCATCATGAAACAGCATGCGGTCATAGGGCTCGAAATCGTCGTCGTAGGCGGTAAACAGATTGGAATGGATCATCCCGGTCACATCGCAGGGCTGGCAGAAGGACAGCCCGTCGCTATAGTCGCTCGGCTCCCCGAGCAATGACTGCAATTCGAAGAAAAACTCCTGCCACGGGCGGCCGCTGCCGTTGATGGCCCGGATCTGCAGATGGAACAGCAGGCCAAAACCCTGGGGCACGAAGCCTGGCTTCCCCACGCTGGCGTTGCGAATGACGAGCGTGACCGGAACGATATCATTCAGCTCTTCGGTGATGACGATCGGATCTTCGGTTGTGCCGGTGCCACTGACCGAGCGGATGCTGAACCCGCCCATTTCATCAGAAAAACTATAGGGCCCAACGGTCCATTTTTTCTGCTCCTGCGCCGCAGAATGGGTAAAAATCATGGTGACAGCCAGAACACTGCCCATTGTCCGGATCATCCAGAGTGATCTCATCCCGTCCCCGCTTGTTGGTTATCCCCGATCCACCAGCAGTTTTTTATGCGAGACATGTCAATGGAGGCGAGTATGAACGAAATGCGCAAAGGCGCAACTGGGTTGACCGGCCTGCGGATGGCCTGAGCTTGTCGAAGGGCGAACCATGCACAATGGCCCTGCAATCTCGCCTGAGAAACACCGGCAAATGCCCTTGATGTCACAGCCGTTATCCTGTTCCCCGCCCATTGGAAATTCCGCTGCACACGGGCTAAAATATTGACGTTTACGTTAAGGTAAATTATAAATTGTGGAAATGGTCGTAGGATGAGGGCAATTGGCCGCATCTTGAATGGATGCTAGCCTCTGTCATACGGCTATTGTTGCGTTACAAATGGGAAAAACACAGGCGAAGTGTTTGCGGGGCATAGCATTCAGGAGGACTTCATGAGCGAGACAAACGAACTTCCAGAGCGGGAGAGCATGGAGTTTGATGTCGTGATTGTCGGCGGTGGCCCATCGGGCCTGTCAGCGGCGATCAGGCTCAAGCAGATCAATCCCGAACTGTCGGTCGTCGTGCTGGAAAAGGGCGGCGAGGTCGGTGCCCATATTCTTTCCGGCGCGGTCGTCGATCCCATCGGCGTCGACAAGCTCTTGCCCGGCTGGCGGGACGAGGAGGGACACCCCTTCAAGACACCCGTGACAGCGGATCATTTTCTGGTTCTGGGGCCGGCAGGCTCCGTCCGCCTGCCGAATTTCGCCATGCCGCCGCTGATGAACAATCACGGCAATTTCATTGTTTCGCTGGGCAATGTCTGCCGCTGGCTCGCCACCAAGGCGGAAGAGCTCGGCGTCGAGATTTATCCCGGATTTGCCGGTTCCGAAGTTCTCTATGACGATAGCGGCGCGGTCATCGGTGTGGCCACCGGCGACATGGGCATCGAAAAGGACGGTTCGCACGGTCCGGCCTATACGCGCGGCATGGCGCTGCTCGGCAAATATACACTCATCGCCGAAGGCGCGCGCGGCTCGCTCGCCAAACAGCTCATCAGCAAGTTCAAGCTCGATGAAGGCAAGGAACCGGCCAAGTTCGGTATCGGCCTGAAAGAGCTCTGGCAGATCGATCCGGCCAAGCACAAGCTGGGCCTGGTGCAGCATTCCTTCGGCTGGCCGCTTGACCTGAAGACGGGTGGCGGTTCGTTCCTCTATCACCTCGAGGACAATACGGTGGCCGTCGGCTTCGTCATGCACCTCAACTACAAGAACCCCTATCTGTCGCCGTTCGAGGAATTCCAGCGCTTCAAGACACATCCCGCCATTCGCGGTACGTTCGAGGGCGGCAAGCGCCTTGGCTATGGTGCGCGCGCCATTACCGAAGGCGGCTGGCAGTCGGTGCCGAAACTGTCCTTCCCCGGCGGCGTGCTGATCGGTTGCTCCGCCGGTTTCGTCAACGTGCCGCGCATCAAGGGATCGCACAATGCCATGCTTTCGGGCATGCTGGCGGCGGAACATGCGGCGGCGGCACTGGCTGCGGGACGGGCCAATGACGAACTCATCTCCTACGAAAACGCCTGGCGCACCAGCGAGATCGGCAAAGACCTGAAGCGGGTGCGCAACGTCAAGCCGATGTGGTCGAGACTCGGCACCGTCGGCGGCGTGGTGCTTGGCGGCATCGACATGTGGCTGAACACGATTTTCGGCGGCTGGTCGCCCTTCGGCACGTGGAAGCATGGCAAGTCCGACGCGGCGTCGCTGGACCCGGCGGCCAAGCACAAGCCGATCGCCTATCCCAAGCCCGATGGCGTCTTGACCTTCGACCGCCTGTCCTCGGTGTTCCTGTCCAACACCAACCACGAGGAAAACGAACCGGTCCACCTCATCGTCAAGGATGCAGCGCTGCAGAAATCGTCGGAACACGATGTCTTTGCGGGGCCATCGACGCGCTATTGCCCGGCGGGCGTTTATGAATGGGTCGAGGAAAGCACCGGACCGAAGTTCGTGATCAACGCCCAGAACTGCGTTCACTGCAAGACCTGCGATATCAAGGACCCGAACCAGAACATCAACTGGGTGCCGCCGCAGGGCGGCGAGGGGCCGGTCTATACCAGCATGTGATGAAAAGCCCGGTTGATCCGGGCTTTTTTCCGATTGAGACCCGGGTAAAAGCTCGCGTCTTTTGTCGATCAACCGACCCGTACCGGAGTTTACCCGTGATCACCTGCTATCTCAAATATGTCATCGATCCCTACAAGCTTGCCGAATTCGAGGAATATGGCCACCGCTGGATCGCGCTCGTCACTCGCCTGGGCGGAAACCATCACGGCTATTTCCTGCCGAGTGAAGGGGCAAGCAACATCGCCTATGCGATGTTCAGCTTTCCCAGTCTTGCTGACTATGAAACATACCGGCAGCGCAAGGCAAAAGACTCCGAATGCCAGGGGGTGTTTGAAATGGAAAAACACAATCGCAGCATCGTCAGCTACGAGCGCAGTTTCCTGAGGCCGGTATTCGAATAATCACTGCGTCAGCATCACGGTCTGCAGATCCGGACCGTCATCGGCCGCCGCATCGATTGCAAACCGCAGGAGCAGCGGCAGGTGATCCGAGCCGACAGGCGCGAGCGTTTCGACGCTTACGCCCGAGATGCGGCTTGATACGAGAATATGATCAAGCGGCAGGCCGATCCAGCTGGCCGCTTTCGCCAGCGTGCCGTTGATCAGCCAGCTCGGGCGCAATCCATCCGCCGGCATGGTTTTGCTTGCCGCCGCGATCTGGCGAACGGTTTGGCTCCATGGTGCCGCATTGAAGTCACCGGCAACAATCATCGGCCCCTGCAGCCGTTCGAAATAGGCGCGCATTTCCTCAACATTATCAGGTTGCGCAAACGGCCAGGGCCAGTCTAGGTGCAGGGCGGCAACCAGTGCGGTGCGGCCGCCGAAGTCAATCCGGGCGAGGCCGGCAAGGGCGTTGCCGATGCATTGCGGCGTCGTGCCCAGCGCAAAGGGGCGGCGGGAGAGGATGGCCACGCCACCGATGCGTTTGCTGCTGGGGCAGTAGAGATTGTAGGGATACCGCGCTTCGATCGCCGCGAGCTTCGGCCGCCAGCTGTCCGAAACCTCCTGCAGGGTGATGACGTCGGGGCTCTGCTGCGCAATCAGACGGATAACCTCCGTCTGGTCGGCATTGTCAAAGCGAAGGTTCAACTGCAGCAGCGTGTATTGCGGCTGGCCGGATGGCGTGGCGGCTTGCGGCGTTCCGGCTGATGCGGGCGCGGGAGCTGGGGCCAGCACGGTCGACAGGGCCATGACCGCCAGAATGATGGTCATCAGGCTTTCCCGCCACAACCCCATGAAAAGGGCTGGCAGTGCCGTGAGGATCATGAGCGCGGCGAGGTGCATGCGGAAGTGCGCGAATGCATCGAAAACCGGATGCACGGAACCGAAAAATCCGAGCACCAGCGGTACCGACAGCAGGACCGGTACAAGCACGGCCGCGAGCTTCACCCAGGATGATTTTGTCGTTGTTGTCATGGTCACGCATTAAACGGTCAATTGCGACGCAATCAAGATGCGGAATGTCAGATCGCGTTCTCCGCTCATTCAGCAACGAGCCATCGCCGCAACCTCCAAATGCACACCGTCTTCAACATTCAACTCTGCATGCGTTGCTGTTTTCGCGGGATTTGCAAAGGTGTCCATCACTCAGGCGTTTGAGAGTGAAGCAGCACGCACCGAGCCAGCCGGTACATCGGGACGATGGGCCGCCTCGCCTGCAGCGTCACGCGCCATAGGCGCGTAAGAGACGCTGCAAAACTTAAAGTTTGCGTGATCTTTTCGAAAATCATTCTGATTTTCAGATCACGCAAGGGGCAATGGCCTTGCTCTCAAAACTGGAGGTGAGGCGATGTGGTATCTGCCACTGAGCATCACACTGGAAGTGAAAAAAACCCGGAGCAGCTGGTCACTGATCCTCCGGGTTCAATTCACTATCTAGAAAAAGGAGGTGGGCGAAAGCCCATCTCCACTCCAGAAGAATACGGCATTTCGCCCTTGTTTCCAAGCAACAATCGCCAAATCGTCAGGCCATCCGCCGAGAAAAGCTCGTCTCTGCTACTGGAAGGCCATCTCGAAGAAGCTGCGCAACTTGCGCGAGTGCAGTTTTTCCGGCGGCATTTCCGCCAGTTTCTCCAGCGCACGGATGCCGATCTGCAGATGCTGGGCGACCTGACGCTTGTAGAACTCCGTTGCCATGCCCGGCAGCTTCAATTCGCCATGCAGCGGCTTATCGGAGACGCACAGCAGCGTTCCATAGGGCACGCGGAAGCGGAAGCCGTTGGCGGCAATGGTCGCCGACTCCATGTCGAGTGCAATGGCGCGCGATTGCGACAGGCGCTTCACCGGTCCGCGCTGGTCGCGCAGTTCCCAGTTGCGGTTGTCGATGGTGGCAACCGTGCCCGTGCGCATGATGCGCTTCAGATCATAGCCCTCAAGTCCCGTGACTTCGGCGACCGCCTGTTCGAGCGCCACCTGCACTTCAGCCAGCGCCGGGATCGGCACCCAGACCGGCAGGTCGTCATCGAGCACGTGATCCTCGCGCACATAGGCATGGGCCAGCACATAGTCGCCGAGCGCCTGTGTGTTGCGCAGACCGGCGCAGTGGCCGAGCATCAGCCACGCATGCGGGCGCAGAACCGCGATGTGGTCCGTGATGGTCTTGGCGTTGGAGGGGCCGACGCCGATATTGACCATGGTGATGCCGGCATTGTCTTTCTTCGCCAGATGATAGGCAGGCATCTGCGGCAGCCGTCCAATCGGCACGCCCGAAGTCGGCGCGTCGTCACCGGCTTCGGTGATCAGGTTGCCCGGTTCGATGAACCGCTCGTAGCCGCCGCCACCCTCGGCCATCAGCCGCCGCGCCAGGGCGCAGAACTCATCGATGTAGAACTGATAGTTGGTAAAGAGGACATAGTTCTGGAAATGCACCGGGCGGGTCGCGGTATAGTGCGACAGGCGATGCAGGGAATAATCCACGCGCTGCGCCGTAAACGGCGACAGCGGCATGATCCCGTCAATATCGTCGGTCTCATATTCGCCATTGACGATCCGGTCATCCGTGGCGTTGAGATCGGGAACATCGAAGAGATCGCGCAGCGGGCGCTGGAAAGCATCGGCAACCGAGGATTCCACATAGGTGCCTTCAAGGAAGGCAAAGTGGATGGGGATCGGTGTCGTGGATTCCTGCACCGTAACCGGGCCGCCATGATTGCGGATCAGCAGCCTGATCTGTTCTTCCAGGTAGCTTTCGAAAAGATCGGGCCGGGTGATGTTGGCCGAATACTGGCCGGGTGCCGAGACATGGCCGAAGGCGAGGCGGGAGTCGATCTGCGCATAGCTTGACGTGGACAGGCGCACTTCCGGATAGAAGGCGCGAAAATGCGTGTTGTTTTCCACTTCGCCCTTGGCGACCTTGTCGAAGCCATCGCGCAGAAACTGCGTGTTCCGCTCGTAAAGGGCGATTAACGCCTGCACGGCGGCTTTCGCGTCGGTGAATTCTTCGGGTTCAACATGGGGCGGCATGCTGATGGCGACGGGTTTCTTTATTCCGATTCGATTGTTCATGCTCTTAATATAGTGAAATCGGATGTCAGTTGGGAGATGGCAAAAAGCCTGAAATTTCAATTCGGTTCAGGCCGCCTGCCAAAGCCGGCCGGAAATCGGCCACCGGCTATTGCGATCGGGCATCGGGCACTTATGTTTGACCGGATAGATTAAGCTCCCAGGAGATCGATATGACGACGCAGACCAAGCCAATTGAACTCTACTACTGGCCGACACCCAACGGCTGGAAAATTTCCATCATGCTGGAAGAGCTTGGGGTTCCCTACGATCTCAAGCTGGTCAATATCGGCAAGGGCGAACAATTCGAACCGTCATTCCTCAAGATCGCGCCCAACAATCGCATGCCCGCGATCATCGATCCGGAAGGGCCCGGCGGCGAACCGATCTCCGTGTTCGAATCCGGCGCCATCCTACAATATCTCGGACGCAAGTTCGGCAAGTTCTATCCGCAGGACGAGCGCAAGCGCGTCGCCGTGGAGGAGTGGCTGTTCTGGCAGGTGGGCGGCCTCGGGCCCATGGCCGGGCAGGCGCATCATTTCCGGCAATATGCACCGGAAAAGATCGAATACGGCATCAACCGCTACACCAACGAGGTCAACCGTCTGTATGGTGTGATGAACCGGCGTCTGGAAGGCCGGGACTATCTTGCCGATGCCTATTCCATCGCCGATATGGCGTCGTTCGGCTGGGTTGTCTCCCACGCCAATCAGGGGCAGGATCTCAATGATTTTCCCAATCTCAAGCGCTGGTTTGAAGCCATAAGCGCCCGCCCTGCCGTTCAGCGGGGCAGGGATCTGGGCAAGGAAGCGCGCCGCAATCTCGCCGACGACAAGGAAGCGCAGAAAATCCTGTTCGGCCAACGGGCGCGCTGACAGGCGAGCCATTGTCAGGGGCAGGATCATCCCCTAGAGGTGCCGCGTCTCCGTCGGCGCCTCTCCCCAGTTGTCGTGCAAGCCGTCCTGATATTGCACAGGGGCTGCCAGCAGTTCTTCCAGTGAAAGGTCATCGAGAACGGACAGGTTGACGGCATAGAAGGGCCCGCCCATCACCTCCAGGTTGCCCTGTCCGAACGGCTTGACGCCGCAGGTCCTGCAGAAGGAATGCGTGATGGTCTTGCTGCCGAACTGGTATTGCGTGAGATTGTCGGCGCCTGCGAGGATCTGTACGGCATCACCGCCGGTAAAGGCTTTCCAGAACCGCAGCTTGGCACAGAACGAGCAATTGCATTTGCTCGTGCCGGCATCGAGATCGATCGTGCATTCGAAACGCACGGTCTGGCAATGACAGCTGCCATGATAGGTTTTTTTCATCGGATATCTCCGCTGGAGTGATCGAAATCAGTGACAGCAGCTATCGTCGGCGGATTTGGCCGCACCGGCATATTCGTCATGGCGCTTGACCCAGTTCTTGCCGAGACCGCCAAGATCGGGCGTGCCATCCCAGCCCTCCTGCCGGCCGAGCGGCGTCAGGTCGAGATAGTTGTAGGTGCCAAGCTGCAGGTCGCCGCCGCGTCCATAGCTTGAATAGGTGTGGTAAACCGTATCGCCGTCGCGCAGGAAGACACTGGTTCCCGGCTGTTCGCCCCGCATGAACCAGGGCATGCCCTTGCGCTCATATTCCTCGGCCGTGGTGTAATTGTAGATGGGCGGCGCGACCGTCTCGTCCAGCGTGACATGGAAATCATAGTTGAAATCGCTGCCATGGGACGACAGCCACGGGAAGGTCCAGCCCATGCGTCTTCTGTAAGCTTCGATTTCGGCGAGGGGCGCGCGCGAGACCACCACCAGCGTGGTGTCGCGGGCGTGCAGATGCGCCAGATTGCCGATACTGTCGGCAAGGAAGGAGCAGCCGGGGCAGCCTTCGCCTTCGCCCGGTCCCAGCATGAAATGATAGACGATCAGCTGGCGGCGCCCCTCGAACAAATCGGACAGGCCGAGCTTGCCCTTCGGTCCCTCAAACACATAATCCTTGTCGATCTGCACCATCGGAAGTGCACGGCGCTCGCGGTTCAGGGCATCGCGCTGTTTGGTGAAGGCCTTTTCCTTCAGCAGAAAGGCCTTTCTGGCCTTGTCCCACTCGGCGCGGGAAACAACCTTGCGGTCGTCCGGGTGTGCATGGGTGTTCATCGTTTCCTCCTTGATATTGGCTCAAGCGATAATCAGTCCGTGAGCGGGGGGCATGCGCTCCTCAGTGAAGGCGGCCCAGCGGCTCGACATAGGCCTCCAGCCGTTCCATGCATTCGGTCCAGCCATTCTCATGCGAATCCCGGTCGTCGGCGGAATCGAACGGTGCCTGATGGAAGACGAGCCGCGTGCGCTGTCCCTGCGCGCTCATGGTGACGGTTACCAATGTCTGCGGCCCGCGCAGGCCATCGCTATCCTCCCAGGCAAAGGTGAAGACGATCCGCTCCGGCTCGACGATCTGGGTGTAGCGGCCGACCATCCAGGCGTCCTCGCCATCGGGAGAGCGGATGGACGAGCGATAGGCACCGCCCTCCCTGAAATCGATCTGGCAGTTCGGACAGGTGAAATTCTTCGGGCCCCACCAGCGCACGACATGCTCCGGCTGTGACCAGACCTTGAAAACGAGCGCCACCGGCGCATCGACGATCCGGACGATTGTCAGTTCGCGATCATTGTCCCTGCGGGCCAGCGCTGCGGTCATGGTTCCTCTTCCTTCCCATTCCGAACCGATCATATCTAACTCATAGGTTAAATAACCTTTTGGTTTAATACACTCTGATTTTGCCAACGTCAACATTGCCGGGGCTTACTTTTTTGCGTCACACATTTTCCTTGGAAAGCGCCACATCCGGCATCAGTTTCCGCTCCGGCAAGGACCGCCTTGCGATTCACGATTCCGGAGACGCAGATGAGACATGTCAGGTCATATTACACGCCGCGCTGCACGTGTTGGGTCCATGCCGGTTGTTCCGGCCCTGTCGCTGTCGATCAGACCGGCGGGCGCAGCGAAGGAGCGGGATATCGAAGCCGCGTTCAAAGACCTGGAGAGGGCAAGCGGTGCACGCCTTGGGGTTTCGGTGCACGATACGGGCAGCGGTAAGCGCATCGCAAGACGGCGCAACCCGGCCGGGCCGGCCATATCTGATGCAAGCAAACAAAAACCCCGCGAGAGCTCTACGCTTTCACGGGGTTTGGCATGCCGTCTGAAAATTACTGGCGTGTCAGGCTTTCGCTCTTGCAGATGAGCCCGCCCAGCACGCAACCGGACAGGGACAGGGTGTTGCCGCTGACGCTGGCCTTGCCATTATAGGTCTTGCCCTCGTCGAGCTTGTTGACCTGTCCCTTGTAGGACCCGCCCTTGCCGGACATCTCGCCGATGGATTTGCCCTTGTACTCGCCGGTCAAGACCGTGCCGCAATACTTGTCGGCGCCGCAGGACGAGTACTGGATGAGCGTGCCGGTCGGCCGCTTCCACGTGCCGACGATCGGTTCCTCGGCCAGTGCCGGACCTGCCATCAATACAACGCCGGCGCATGCCAATAAGAGTTTGCGATTCATATGTTCCTCCCAATAAGGGTTGTGCGGCAAATGGGATCTCTCCGCGTCCATTTGCATGTCCCTTACGTAAACGTAATTCAAAAAAATCCTGAAAGGAAGCCTTATGCGCGCTCGCAGCCGGGGTTTTTTGCAGGCAGGCGTTGCGGAACGGCGAGGAGATTCCCGTGTGAATGGCTCTAAGCCCGGCAAAAAGAAGCTGTGCCTTGGTTAGCAAAGGCTTGAAATCGGACAGCGGCATTTTAAGCGAATTTGATCCAAATGCCTGCAATTGCTGGGGCGATATATTTAATGAATTCCGAAGTTTACCAGTTGTTTTTGTTTTGTTTGGCTCCAGTTAATCATGCCCCTTAACAGCAATTTGAGGGCTGTGTGGCATTCTCGAAAACATCGAAAGAGCACGCCAAAACAAACAAATCAGGCGGTTCTCAGAAGTCTAACAGGGCTTATCGGTTTAAACAGGGACTCGGTAAAATGGCACGCTTTGATCTTCAGAATATCGATGCCGGACATGTCGGCGGCACCGCAGAAACGGACATCCTCTTTGAAATGGGCATCATGTATGCCACGGGCCGTGACTGTGCCGTTGATCATGTCGCCGCGCATAAATGGTTCAACATTGCGGCAATCAAAGGCAGCGACCGGGCTGCGGAACTGCGCGCCGAACTGGTGAAAACCATGTCCAAGGCCGATCTGGCGACGGCCATGCGCGAAGCCCGCGAATGGATGACCACGCACTGAACTGCCGATGCTTGGTGCGTGGTTCGACAAGCTCACCATGAGGGAGGTGGTTTGGTGCAAGGTTAATCACAAACGTTGCAGAACGTAACTCCCTGCAATCCTCACTCTCCCTCATGGTGAGCTTGTCGAACCACGCATGAGCGCTCAAGCCACAGCGGCACGAGACAACAATGGCTCAGCCCGTCGGCTGGAACGCATCGCGGATCACCTTGGCCATCCCGTCAATCGCGGGGCTCATCATCCGCGGATTGCGCCGCAGCACGACATTTGATGAATCAATGACCGGAAATCCCTCTGCTTCCGTCAGTTCACGGCAGCCCGGCGGAATATTGCTGCGCGCGAGCGGGGCGATGGCAAGGCCAGAAACCGCTGCTATTTTCAAGCCTCCGCCCGTATCGCAGCTATAGGCCACGCGATAATCGATCCTGTTGCGTTCCAGCGATCCCATGGCGAATTTCCTGCACCAATCCGATCGCTCGTAGATCGCGATGGGAACGGGCGTGATTTCATGCACGCAATGCACCTCCGAGGTGACCCAGACAGTCGGGTCGACAAACAGAACCTCGCCGGTTGCCGGCGGCTCCCAGTTGAATATGACGGCAAGATCAAGCTCGTCCGCATCCAGTGCGGCCAGCTGTTGCGCCGAATATCCGCATTTGACCGTTACTTCCACCTGCGGATGCTGGCTGGCAAAGGCGGCGAGGGCGCGCGGCAGGATCGTGTAGCCATATTCTTCGGGAAGGCCGATCCGCACGGGGCCGCCAAGCGGCTTGGCCCGGATCGTCGCCATGGTTTCATCCAGCAGCGCGACGATGCGCTGCGCGTTGACGAGCAGTGCTTCGCCCTGCGCGGTCAGCGCAACGCCGCGCGAGCCGCGGGCAAAAACGCTTTCTCCCAGAACCTCCTCAAGCCGCTTGATCTGGACGCTCACGGCCGATTGCGTGCGCCCGATCCTTTCCGCCGCGCGGGTGACATTGCCGGCCGTTGCCACGGCCAGGAACGTGCGGAGCAGATCGCTGTCGAGCGGCGGGTTCATGGTGTTTCCTGCAATTAAAATTTCGAATGACAGGCATAATTTCTATTCGTTTGATGTATGTCAATGCTTGCGTCAAGCATGGTGACTATTCGCCATTCGAGACCAGCTCCATGTCTGTTTTCTGCTTGTTTTCAAATCTTTGGAAGGGTTTGCGGATCGCTGATCGCGAGGCTCGCCAACTCGCGGTACTGTCGCGCAAGCCGGGTGAACATTTGCTGCGTGATGCCGGCATCACGCGCCAGGACGTAGCCGGGATCGCCTGCTGTTATCGCCTGAAGCGGCTGCAGGTACTCCTGCGGCACTCGAACCAGCCGTGCCATTGATACGGCTGCCGGTTCGACGCTGAACACTCTTCTTCGGCAATTCCACATTATTGACGCAATCAGGACGAGATTATTGCTGTGATTGCAACCTGGCCGTTAGACTGTATCGCGGTGAGGGGGCATTGTTGTCATGGGAGCGTCGCGGCAACCCGGCAGGTCTGAGTTACCGGCCTGATTTCAGGGGGCGGCTGCACATTCGGGAGAATCTGGAGGAAGATGCTTTGAATTGTCACAGTAATGCAAATATTTTCTTCTAAACGATGTGTAGTATAAAGTTTTAATTCAGATATATATTTATCATATTAGAATTGATTTTGTAACAATGCTCATTTTTTATGTTGTTTTGTCTTTTTGTTATGAATTTCTGTGATGGGCTATGATTAAACCTATCATTAGAATTATGATAGTTAATTCGATTTAATGTGGTTTTTTAGTGAGACTTTCGCAACTCTTAGGGGTTGCGAACACCGGGATATCAGCTAAGTAAACAGTTTATGGAATTTTTGATTCTTAAAGAAGATGGGGAAGTTATGCAGGACGAGCTTGGGGCATTATTATCAAGGTTGAGCCATGCTCAAAAAGAGTTGATAATTTTGACTGCAAAGACCAATGCTTTTCCTGACAATAATACCTTGAAAAGGATAGCCACACTGGCGTTGAACATTTCCGCCGTGGAAGCCCTGATTGCCGATACGCAAAACCGCGACAAACGCGCGAAAATGACCAAGGCGAACGATTAAAAGGATTGAACGGCATGAACCCCTGTTGCCGATAGAGGCGCTGTTCATGCCGTTCTGTCGATAAAACCGTTTTCAGCACATCAGACGCTGGCAGGACCGGTGCGGGTTGCTTCGAACAGGAACCAGTGGCGGCGCTCGGATTCATCGATGTAATTCTCGATGATGCTCGTGGTGGCACTGTCATGGTATTCGCTGCAAAGCTCATGCACCTGCCGCAGATAGCTGATAAAGCTCTTCGTGTCGTCGCGCAGTTCGGCCAGCATGTCCTCAGGCGTCACGAAATTGGCGTCGTTGTCGAGCAGGCGCTGCTGGGCGGAAATCTGCCCGATGGAGCGCAATGTTGTGCCGCCGATCTTGCGCACGCGCTCCGCCAGAACGTCGGTCATGTCAAAAATCTGGGCGCCCTGTTCATCCAGCATCAGGTGATAATCGCGAAAATGCGGCCCGCTCATATGCCAATGGAAGTTTTTCGTTTTCATGTAGAGCGCGAAGGTATCGGCGAGCAGCGCGTTGACGGCGGCTGCGATGTCGCGGGTCGCGTCCGCGCCGAGATCGGTGGGCGTTGCGGTGGGCGCGCGTTTGATCGTCTGCAATGATTTGGTAGCCATGGGTCGATCTCCTCTGCTGTGAATGGGAAATTCTTACGACTTGAGTAGGCAAGTGGTGCTAGCGGTCCGATTCTGACATTTGCATCCCTTCGATACATTCGCATGCCGCGCGTCATGTCAAATGGGATGCGAATGTCAAATTCGTTCCACTCGTCACAGATATACGACTAGCACGACTGTTTGTCATTTCTGCTTCAAATCTTGGTCAACGCGGCGACTTCCGCCTCTTCGAAGCGCACAAGGGCCGTCTTCTCCTTGACTTGAGCCCCTTCGTTGACGATCTCGGCAATTTTTCCGTCATGCGGAGCGGTGATGGAATGTTCCATCTTCATGGCCTCCAGCACCAGGAGAACCTGTCCCTTCCTGACGAGATCGCCGGCAGAGACCCGGACGGATTTCACCAGACCCGGCATCGGCGCGGTCAGCCGGTCACCCGCACCTCCGGCCTCGTCGGCCTGCTGCAGGGGATCAGGCACGGCAAAAATTGCCACCACGCCCCTGGCGATGACCGCAATGCCTTGCGGTATTGCCGCGGTCTTCGCCCGCAGGTTGATGCCCTTGCCGGTGATGTGCCAGCCGCTGCCATCGCGCCGCACCCGCAGGTCAAGGGTGGCGTCGGCTACAGCGACCTCGAAGCGATCGTCATCCAGAACCGTAATGCCATAGCGGAGCGTATGGCCGGGCTCGCCCAGCGTAACCGGGTATTGCGGCGGCGCCAGATGGCTGTAGCCGCGCAGTGCCGTCCAGGGATCGTCGGAGGTGACCTTTGTCAGAAGGCCGCTGGCATAGAGCACGGCCAGCTCCTTTGCGCCCGCCGGCATGGCCACGGGAACGACCAGACTGTGAAGATCCCGGTCGATCAGGCCGGTATCGACATCACCGGCGGCAAAACCCGGATGCCGCGCCAATGCGGCGAGAAATGCTGCATTGGTGACCGTTCCGCCAATCTCCGTGTTCCGAAGGGCGTCTTCCATGGCTTGCAGCGCGGTCGCGCGATCTTTGGCGTGAACGACGATCTTGGCAATCATCGGATCGTAATAGGGGGAAATGGTGTCGCCCGGGCGCACGCCGGTCTCAATCCGCACCGTGCCTTCCCTGACGGCAGCGGGAAAGGCGAGGTGATGTAACGTGCCGATGGCTGGCAGAAAACCCTTGGCCGGGTCTTCCGCATAAAGCCGCGCTTCCACGGCGTGGCCATTCAGCGGGATTTGCGCCTGCGTCAGCGGCAGGGGGTCGCCTGCTGCCACGCGCAGCTGCCATTCCACCAGGTCAAGCCCGGTGATCATTTCGGTCACGGGATGCTCGACCTGCAGCCGCGTGTTCATTTCCATGAACCAGAAGCCGTCCGGCCGCAGGCCCTGGCTGGCATCGACGATGAATTCGATCGTGCCCGCGCCAGAATAATGGATGGCCTTGGCCGCCTTCACGGCGGCGTCGGTCATCGCCGCGCGCATCTCCGGCGTGATGTCGGGAGCAGGGGCTTCCTCGATCACCTTCTGGTGGCGGCGCTGCAGCGAACAGTCGCGTTCATAGAGATGCACGGCATTGCCGTGATTGTCGCCGAACACCTGCACTTCGATATGGCGCGGCTTGGAGACGTATTTTTCCACCAGCACACGGTCATCGCCGAAAGCGCTCTTGGCTTCGCGCCGGGCGCTGCCCAGCGCTTCGGCGAAATCAGCGGGGCTTGCGACCTTGCGCATGCCCTTCCCACCACCGCCGGCGCGCGCCTTGATCAGCACGGGATAGCCGATCTCGCGCGCCTTGGAGGCGAGCACGACGAGTTCCTGTGCTTCACCGTGATAGCCGGGAACGACAGGCACGCCCGCCTTTTCCATCAGCCGCTTGGCGGCGTCCTTCAGGCCCATGGCGCGGATGGAATCGGCCGAGGGGCCGATGAACACCAGTCCGGCCTTGACCACGGCATCGACAAAGCCGGGGTTTTCCGACAGGAACCCGTAGCCGGGATGAATGGCTTCGGCGCCCGTATCGATGGCCGCCTGAATGATGCGGTCGGCGCGCAGATAGCTTTCCGATACGGAGGAGCCGCCGATATGCACGGCCTCGTCGGCCATTGCCACATGCAGCGCATCGGCATCGGCGTCGGAATAGACGGCAACGGTACCGATACCCATCTTCTGCGCCGTGCGGATGACCCGGCAGGCAATTTCACCGCGATTGGCAATGAGGATTCTGGAGAACATTTTTGTCATGGTTTTTCTCCTTACATCCTGAAGATACCGAATGTGGTATCCTCCACGGGTGCATTCAGGGCTGCGGAAAGTGAAAGGGCGAGAACCTCGCGGGTTTTGGCCGGGTCGATGATGCCGTCGTCCCACAGGCGCGCCGAGGAATAGAGCGGGTGGCCCTCGCGCTCGTATTTTTCCAGGATCGGCGCGCGGAAGGCTGCCTCGTCGGCCGCGGGCCAGTCACCGCCCTTGCGTTCGATCCCCTCGCGCTTGACCAGCGCCAGCACCGTTGCCGCCTGTTCGCCGCCCATGACGGAAATGCGGGCATTGGGCCACATCCACAGGAAGCGCGGCGAGAAGGCGCGGCCGCACATGCCGTAATTGCCCGCGCCGAACGATCCGCCGATGATCATCGTCACCTTGGGCACGCGCGCCGTGGCAACCGCCGTCACCAGCTTGGCGCCATCCTTGGCGATGCCGCCCGCTTCATAGGAACGGCCCACCATGAAGCCGGTGATGTTCTGCAGGAAGACCAGGGGAATGCCGCGCTGGGTGCACAGCTCGATGAAGTGCGTGCCCTTCAGCGCGCTTTCGGAAAACAGCACGCCATTGTTGGCGATGATGCCGACCGGCATGCCATAGAGATGGGCAAAGCCGGTGATGAGGCTGGTGCCGTAATTCTGCTTGAACTCATCGAATTCGGAACCGTCGACCACGCGGGCGATGACTTCGCGCACGTCGTAGGGCTGGCGCAGGTCCGTGGGCACGATGCCGTAGAGTTCATGCGGATCGTAAAGGGGCGGACTCACTTTGCGAAGGTCGAGCCCTATCACCTTCTTTCGATTCAGGTTTCCGACGATGCGCCGGGCGATGGCAAGGGCATGGGCATCGTCCATGGCATAGTGATCGGCAACGCCGGACTCGCGCGTGTGCACCTCGGCGCCGCCAAGGTCTTCCGCCGTCACGTCCTCGCCGGTCGCGGCCTTCACCAGTGGCGGGCCTGCGAGAAAGATGGTCGCCTGACCTTTGACCATGATGGTTTCTTCCGACATGGCCGGCACGTAGGCACCGCCCGCCGTACAGGAGCCCATGACCACCGCGATCTGCGGAATACCCGCCGCTGACATGTTCGCCTGGTTGTAGAAGATGCGCCCGAAATGCTCGCGGTCCGGGAAAACCTCGTCCTGGTTCGGCAGGTTCGCGCCACCGGAATCGACGAGATAGATGCAGGGGAGGTTGTTCTGCAGCGCGATTTCCTGCGCGCGCAGATGCTTCTTCACGGTCAGCGGATAATAGGTGCCGCCCTTGACCGTGGCGTCGTTGACGACAATCATCACCTCCTTGCCGGACACGCGCCCGATACCGGCGATCAGCCCCGCCGATGCAACATTGTCGCCATACATGTCCCAGGCGGCAAACTGGCCGATTTCCAGAAAGGGCGAACCGGGATCAAGCAACTGTACCAGCCGGTCGCGCGGCAGCAGCTTGTTGCGCGCGGTGTGGCGCTTGCGCGCTTCGTCGGTGCCGCCCTTGCTCACCAGCGCAGCCTTGGCCTTGATGTCATCGACAAGGGCGCGCATGCGCTCCGTATTGGCGGCAAAGGTTTCGGATGTGGTGGTGATCTGGGACTGAAGTATGCTCATGTATTCTCCTATCGGATCACTTCGATGTGGCAGCCGACATCAAGGTCAGCCCAGGCGCGGTCGGTGGTAATGGCAGTGGCGCCTTCCCGTATGGCAAGAGCAAGGCAGGCGCGGTCGCCGAGAGAAAGACCCTTGTGGCGGGTTGCGGGGCGCAGCAAGGCGGCGGTCAGTGCGAGATCCTTGTCGAAATCAACATACCGGACACTGTGTCCGGTCATCAGTGCATCGGGAACGGCAAGGGAAAGGCCCTTGTCGGCGCAGGCGGCCATGATCTCGGCCAGGTTGACGGTCGTGCAGAGCGCGCCGGAAAGGCAGGCCTGCGCACGGTCTGCACCGGGTTCTTGCAAGAGAACGGCCAAAACAGCTGACGCATCAAGAACAATCCTCGTCATTTCTTCTGCGCCTTGGCGATTTCCGCAGCTTCGCGCGCCAGCCTGTCAAACCGCGCATCGGAAGCGCGTTGTTCGGCCAGTCTGTCCGCAATGAATTCGTCCACCAGACTGACACCCGGCCTTTTGAGCTTTTCGGCGCTCTCCCAGATCTTTTTCAGCGTCGCACTCTGGGAGGCAACCTGAAGATAACCGTCGACCATGCGCAGGGCGACGGTGTCGCCCGGCTTCACGTTCATGAGCTTGCGCATCTCGGCCGGGATAACCAAGCGGCCGCCATCACCTATCGTAGCAGTCACAGCCCAGGAAAACGGTGCCGACGTGGCGTCGGTATCGTGGTCAAACGCTTGCGATTCCTCACGGAAACCTTCATTCTTCTTGCGTGCCATTGTTGAAGACCTCTTTGAGAACAATGGAAGAAACCTGCCATCATTCATAAAACATGGCAATTCTACCAAAGAATGACATAAAATAGAATTCATGCCATTCAGGCGCTCTCCCCGAACATTTCGCGCCCGATCAGCATGCGGCGGATTTCGCTGGTGCCTGCGCCGATTTCATAGAGCTTGGCGTCGCGCAGCAGGCGTCCTGTCGGGTAATCATTGATGTAACCATTGCCGCCCAGCGCCTGGATGGCCTCCAGAGCGCACCAGGTGGCCTTTTCCGCCGCATAGAGAATGCAGCCAGCGGCATCCTTGCGCGTGGTCTCGCCGCGGTCGCAGGCGGCAGCCACCGCGTAGACATAGGCACGCGAGGCGTTCATCGTCGTGTACATATCGGCAAGCTTGCCCTGCATCAGCTGGAATTCGCCGATCGGCTGGCCGAACTGCTTGCGCTCATGCACATAGGGCACCACCACGTCGAGGCAGGCGGCCATGATGCCGAGCGGACCGCCGGCAAGCACGACCCGTTCATAGTCGAGGCCGGACATGAGGATGCGCACGCCCTTGCCCTCTTCGCCGAGCACGTTCTCGAACGGGATTTCGCAATCTTCGAACACCAGTTCGCAGGTGTTGGAGCCGCGCATGCCGAGCTTGTCGAGCTTTTGCGCCGTGCTGAACCCCTTGAAACCCTTCTCGACCAGAAACGCCGTCATGCCGCGCGACCCGGCGGCGGGATCGGTCTTGGCGTAGACCACCAGCGTATCGGCATCGGGACCATTGGTGATCCACATCTTGTTGCCGTTCAGCACATAGCGGTCATTCTTCTTGTCGGCGCGCAGCTTCATCGACACGACGTCGGAGCCCGCGCCCGGCTCGGACATGGCGAGTGAGCCCACATGCTCGCCCGAACACAGCTTCGGCAGGTATTTCGCCTTCTGCGCGTCCGTGCCCCAGCGGTTGATCTGGTTGACGCAGAGGTTGGAGTGCGCGCCGTAGGACAGGCCGACGGACGCCGATGCCCGGGAAATCTCTTCCACGGCAATGGCATGGGCGAGATAGCCGAGGCCCGAGCCGCCGAAATCCGGGTTTGCCGTCATGCCGAGCAGGCCGAGCGCGCCCATTTCCTGCCAGAGATGCATGGGGAACTGGTTGGACCGGTCCGTTTCGGCGGCAAGCGGTGCGATGCGTTCCTGCGCGAACCGGTGCACCGTCTCGCGCAGCGCTTCGAGATCATCTGAAAGTCCAAATCGCAGACCTGACTGATACATGCTACTCTCCCATGTCCTTTGTCGTGACATTCTTGGCGCCCACAAGGCGCAATCCCATAGTGACGTATTTTTCCGCAATCTGCGTGACAGTAAGCCTGTCATCCGGGCGAAACCAGACATTCACGCCGGTGGTCATCGCAATGATGGCCCGGGTCGTCAGCGGAATGTCGTCGATATCGAATTGACCGGACGTGCTGCCCGCCTCGAGGATCAGCCGCAGCTCGTTCTCGTAGACCGCCCGCAATTCCACCAGAATGGCCAGCTTGTCACCCTGCAGGCTGCGCAGCTCCATATTGGCAATGTGCACATCGTCCGGGCGCTCCACGTGATAGCGGATGTGAAAGCGGATGAAGGCGGCAAGCCGCTCCAGCGGCGTGGTCAGGGTCTGGCTCTCGGTCCGCCAGGCCGCCAGCAGCCGGTCCATGTGGTCGCGCATCACGGCGAACAGCAGTTCCTGCTTGGTCGGGTGATAGCGGTAGAGGGCCGCCGCCTGAACACCGACCTTTTCCGCCAGCTGGCGCATCGACATGGCCTCGTAGCCGACCTTGGCAATCAGCCGCCGTGCCGCGAGGTGAATCGCAGCCTGGGTCTTCTCGCCGTCTGAGCCAATTGTTCTCGCCATAGGATATTAATAAAACGAACGTTCAATTCATTCAAGAGGCAAATTCAACCCTCGATACTGGTTTGCACAACTGGGAGACGAAGGCTCTCAGACGAAGTGATAAGAGGCGTCCGATGGTGCCGCGGCGCAAAATCGGGTAGATTCAGTTCATTGCCAGTCTTCAATAGGCCTTTGATTGAATAGCGTTTTTCATAAGACTGAGAGTTGAAAAGCATGGTTGGTCGAGAATTCAAACATCTGTTGCCTGCGCTGGCCGCTGCAATTGTTCTGCTGGCAGGGGGTGTGCCGGCGCAGGCCGTTTCAATGAAGGAGTGCAGTGCCAAGTACAAAGCTGCGCAAGCGGCAGGCAGCACAACGGGCTGGAACGAATTCCGCAAGCAGGAATGCGCAAAAGCGGCGTCTGCGGCGGCGGAAACTGCGTCACCGGAGGCAAAACCGGAGATTGCGCCAAAGGCCGCCCCGACGGCCGGACTGCCGAAATCACTCGTGTTTCCGGGCGCCGTTTCCAGCAAATTTGCGGCGGAGAAACCGGCCAAGGCGCGCATGCACACCTGCCTGGAGCACTATCACATCAACAAGGACAACAATACGCTGGGGGGCATGCGCTGGATCGAGAAAGGCGGTGGTTACTACAAGCTGTGCAACAACAAGCTGAAGGGAATAAGCTGATCTCGCCGGTCGTCAGACGGCAGAGCGTCATATCTCTCTGTATCGTGGCAGCTATTTCCTGAAATCGAATGTGCGGAAGGCTGTGGCGGCAACGAGCAGCCAGCCGAGAATGAGCAGTGTACCGCCGGCGGGTGCGGCGCCGGGGAACAGGCGGTCACCGGTGATATCGCGGGAGGCAAGATCGCCGATGAACAGGAGGAGGCCGAGCAACAGCGCGAGGCCGCCGCCATAGGCTGCGCGGCTGATTTTCGCCAGCACCGCGAGGGCGAGGAAAGCCGGGGCGTGGATGAACAGGATGGGCGCAATGGTTGCCATATGCGGACTGGCGCTGTGCGCGGCGGCTGCATAGGCGGCGATGCCAGCGGCGCCGATCAGGCCGCCGAGGCCGGCGAATGTCCGGTTGAGGTCGTGCCGGTGCGGGGTGCCGCTGTTGGTATCCCCAAGGTGGGTGTCGCCATTCAATGCCATGTTCGGTTCCAGTCTATGTCGGTGCAGCTGTGGTCTGCTTTCCCAGTGTGCTTTTCAGATCTGTTTCCCGGATCTATTTCCCAGATCTATTTCCGAGATCTATTTCAATGCGGCCAGCGTCTCGGCGAGCTTTTCCTCGAACAGGTCCAGTTCCTCCTCCAGTCCGACACTGACACGAATGCAGCGGTCAAGCACGGGGGCCATGGGCTTGCGGACGAAAATGTCGCGCTCGATGAGACCACTCAGCACGCTGGCGGCATAGGCACCATCGCGCCCGCAGTCGATGGTGACGAAATTGGTGGCGGAGGGGATGGCGGCAAGGCCGTTCCTGGCGGCGATGGCCGCGATACGGTCGCGCCCGGCAATGATCCGCGCCACCACGGCATTGAGATAGGGTTGGTCGGCAAGGGCAGCCAACGCGGCGATCTGCACCATGCGGTTCATGCCGAAATGGTTGCGGATCTTATCGAAGGCGGTGATCTGGCTTTCCGCGCCAAGGGCATAGCCGCAGCGCATGCCGGCCAGGCCATAGGCCTTGGAAAAAGTGCGCATGCGCAGCACGTTGGGCCGCGAGACGTCGATGGCCGGCCGGGCGGAGGCCGGGGCGGTCTCGCCATAGGCTTCGTCGAGGATCAGCAGGGTGGTTTCGGGCAGGGCGGCGATGAAGGCTTCGATCGCCGCTGCCTCGCGCCATGTCCCCATGGGGTTGTCGGGATTGGAAAAATAGACCCGCGGCGCCTTTTCGCGAATGAACGCGTCCAACAGGGCATCGGGGACTTCCCGGTCGTTTCGGGAGGGGACAGTGACAAGCCGCCCGCCGGACCCTCGCGCACATATTGGCGAACGGTCAGCCCCAGCAGGGTGTCGACGCCTTCGCCGACCACGATATTGCGCGGCGTGACGGCGAGATGCGCAGCGAGCGCCGCCTTCAGGTCGAAATTCTCCGGGTCGCAATATTTCCACACCTCCGGCGCGGCGTCGCGCATGGCTGCGATCACCGATGGTGCCGGTCCAAACCCGTTCTCATTGGCGCCAAGCCGGGCGCGAAACGGCCGGTTGCGTTGGCGTTCCAGTGTTTCCGGTCCGACGAAGGGCACGGTGGAGGGGAGCGATTCAATCAGGGGGGTAAGCTGCGGTTCCATGGCCACAGCGATAGCATTTTTTCCGGCGGTGAAAAGCAAAACCTGTCTCTTATTTCGGTGTAACAGGATTGAGTTTGCGGCCTTGCCGGTTGACCGCCGGCTTTATGCCAACCCACAGGGCCGGAAGCAGCGCCGCCGCCAGGACCCACCACATCGGGCGGATCGAATAGGCGAAGGAGAGGTTGGCCAGCAGCACCCGCATCGGCGGAATTCGGGTGGCAAGCGCGAACCAGGCATATTCGGCAAGCGCGGTTCCGAGCGCTGCCAGCACGGCAATGGCAAGCAGCGTCCACGGCGAAGACAGGGCAAAGCCGCGCGCATGGGCAAAGCGGTAGAGCAGCAGCGCGATGAGAAAACCCGCCATCAGCGTCGCCTGCGTGACATCCGCCTTGGACTGCATGAAAAAGTGCAGGACGCCGAGCGCCGCCAGCGGATAGGCCAGCATGTGCAGCCGGTTCCAGTTCCCGCCCATGCGCCGGATCATGCCATCGGTGGAGGTCACGCCGAGCGCAACCAGGCCAAGCAATGCGGTGAAGCCGATCAGCAGATAGATGCGCAGCCAGATCTCGCTGGCCACCCGCAGCAGATTGCCGTTCTGGTCGGCGATATAGAGCGAGAAGTGCAGGGCGGCATAGGCGAGGGCGGTGAGGCCGAGAATGCGCCGGATCAGGATAAGCCTGTTCCAGCGGGTGATGTTGCGCAGCGGCGTTATGGCAAGCGAGATCAGGAAGAAGCGGATCGCCCAGTCGCCGGTCTGGTGAATGGCTTCCGTGATCGGCCTCGGCCCGAGAATATTGACCTTGTAGCCCGTGGTGATGAACACCAGAGGGAGAAAGGCAGCAATGAGGGCTGCGATTTTGATGGCCGACGGCTTTCCTGCCCGGTCATTCCATGGAAACTTGATCACGCCGCTGTTTTCCCTGATCACAAGGCTCCTTACATCCACAGGAATCCGGCAGTGACAAGACAACAAGCCGTGAAAATGCCGGGGATGTCCGGGGCGCGCAATCCGGCCGTTCAGTCAGCCGGGCCGGCAAACAGAATGAGATTGCCGTCCGGATCGAGCACGATGAAGTTTCGCGCCCCCCACGGCTCCTTCTTCAGCGTCTGGTGAAAGGACACACCCGCCGCCTGGAAGTCGAGGAAAAGCTGCTTGATCTCAGCCGCGCTGTCGACGGCGATCGCGGCGGAAAGCAGATGCTCCCGGCTGCGGATATCGCCGGCAAAGACAGGCTCGCAGACCAGCCGCAAGGCAAGCTTGGCCCGGTCGCGGATGAGTTGTCCGTAGAAGGGCGGCTCTCCATAGAGGAAATCAACGGCAAAGCCGAGTTTGCCGGTGTAGAAGTCGCATGATCGCTGGATATCGGCGACGAAAAGCTGGGCAGCAATGGAACTGAGGACGGCGCGCGGCGCAGATTGATGGTTGGGGGTGCTCATGGTCGGGGCTCCTGATAGGAGCGCCTGCCACCCCTCGAAACCGCGCTGGCGTGCCACAAGTTCCTGCGCATCGCTGAGCCTGAACGGCGCATCCAACACGTCCTTGTCATCGAGATGCCGGAACCGCGGCAGGGCGGCCCGGATTTCGGCGGCAACGGGATGGTACCGTTCACGATGCCAGCGCAGATACTGCTTGGCTTGCTTTCTGAGGTTTTCGAGGTTCGGCATTGGCGCATCTGTTGTCATTTGACGCAGGCGGGCATTGCCCTTTCGACCGCACGTCGATGCGCCCTACGCAGCCCGGCAATAGTCGTGCGAACCAGCGGTCTTTGTCAAGACGGGCCCGCAACAGCAAAAAATCCGCCGACGGGTCACCGGCAGATGTACGGGAGGCAATGGCAGGGATAGGTCAGGGGCGCTGGGTCGCCAGCCAGCGGTCGGCGCTGGCCCGGCCGAAAACCCGGGCGCGGCGATTATATTCCGCGGTCAGCTGCCGCCGGCTTTCTTCGCGCGCATAGGTCCGTTTGGCCGGCCTGTTCTTCCGGACGCGCGCGGACATGGCATCCTGTTCAGGGCGAACGCGTGTGGCTTGCGCATTGGCACCGGGAGCATTGACACTGGGGGCAGCGGCATTGGGCATACCTTGCGCCTGGCTTTCAGCAGCAAAAAGTCCCGCAGCCACCGCTACGGCAAAAAACAGGCTTCGCATCAATATTATCCTTCTTGATTCGTCTGTGTTTTGACGGGTGCCAAAAGAGTTCACGACCTTTTCGTGAAGTTTCAAAACCCGTCAAGGGACAGTGCTGTCCCCTGTTTATAACTTACCAGCGGTAATGGCGGCCCCCATAGATAATCAGGGGCGGAGAATTGAATCGCATGTCATCGAATTGAGCCCGGCTTGTGGCACGGCGGTCCAGTTCAAGGTCGAGCAGGCAGCGGGCAAAGGCGTCGGTGCCCCGCTTGAAACCCTAGGACGAACAGGTGCGGCCATCGATGGCGCGCCGTTCCTCCCGGGTAATGGTCTGGCATCCGGCCACGAACAGAATGAGAAGCAACACCGAACAGGTTGCACGTTTCATTGGGCTCTCCATGCCGCCGTTCTCCTGCGCGAGACGGCGACCAAATCAGTTCAACAGGCCGAGATTATCACAGAGCATCCGCTCGTGTTATCCCAATTGATCGATTGGATGGAGGAATTGCCGGAGAGGCAAAAATGTTCTGGAAAGTAAAGTCCGGTCAGACGATGAGGACGCCGGCAAGCATCACGATAATGATCATTCCCGCCAGCAGGGGCAGGATCGACATGCTGGCTTCCGCCGGTTTGGGTTTCAATACCAATTTGGCAAAGTCAGCAGCACGGTTGCCGCGATTTCTGTGACCACAAGGAACAAGACCAGAGGGAAGAATCCGTCGCTGATCTTTCTGTTGTCATTGGCTGGTGCAACGCTTGTCAAAGTCTGCTCCTGATTTAAACGACCTCCGCGGAACGCGAAACCCGGTCATGCTCGTCAGTGCCGATAGTCGGCTTGGTCACGCAACTGTAACAGCTTGAAACTTTTTGTCACCCCAAAAAGCACGTTCAGGCCCCAAACGTCTTTGTGAACGGCCCGTCCGGTGGGCCTTTTGCCTGTCAATGCCGAAGAAAACAATGTGGTTTCAGTGACTTGATTCGCGCGGTGCACAGGCGGAAAAACCTGCGCACCGCGCGTCTTTTTTTACTCGGCCGGAGCCGGGGCGGGATGAACCGTGGCCGAATTGTGGCTTGATTCGCCGTCGAAGTGGCTTCCCTGACTCGCATGCTTGAGCGGCCGGTTGGCGGTCATGGCGCGAACGAGCACGTAGAAGACCGGTGTCATGAACAGGCCGAACAGCGTCACGCCGATCATGCCGGAGAACACGGCCACGCCCATGGCGCTGCGCATTTCCGAACCGGCGCCCGTCGAGGTGACGAGCGGAACCACGCCCATGATGAAGGCAAGCGAGGTCATCAGGATCGGGCGCAGCCGCAGGCGGCTGGCTTCGATCACCGCCTTGAACGGCGTTGATCCCGCGAACTCCAGTTCCCGCGCAAACTCCACGATCAGGATGGCATTCTTGGCGGAGAGACCCACCAGCACGATCAGCCCGATCTGCGTGAAGACGTTGTTGTCACCGGCGGTCAGCCCGACGCCGAAGAGGGCGGCGAGCAAACCGAGCGGAACGATCATGATGATCGACCGCGGTCGGGACAAGCCTTACTGCAGGGGCGACAG